>OMGW01000080.1_pt1 | contig 35122 bp, 30 predicted proteins | sample 1646131 | NCBI WGS metagenome assembly OMGW01 (sample SAMN05578588, study PRJEB25193) | human gut metagenome | biome: Human Microbiome; feature: human-associated habitat; material: feces | host: Homo sapiens | place: USA:Birmingham
GGCGACCACCGAGATCTACACTCTTTCCCTACACGACGCTCTTCCGATCTAGCAAAAATAAGAACTGGACTTACCGCACGCCAAAGAGGAGATCTCCGTAGGTGGGGAAGGGCCAATATTTGTCGGCAGTGATGGACTCTGCCTCGTCGCAGACCACTCGCAGCTCTGCCATTTTTTGCAGGACCACATCCCGGATCACATAGGCTGCGTCCGTTACATCGGGGATTGCCTTCAACCGGATCAGGGTGGTATCCAGAGAGGAAGCGGCGTCACTGATCTCGTCCGCCAGCTTGGAGAGTTTGGAGATCAGATCCTTTTCATATTTACAGGCCAGCCCGGGAACCGCCGCAGTTTTGGCGGCCACGGTGCCGGACAGATTGCCCAGATAGGCCTCCACAGCAGGCAAGATCTCTTTACGGGCCATATCTACCATGGTGAGACCCTCAATATTGACGGTTTTGCAGTAGTTTTCCAGGCAGATTTCGTACCGGGAGTGAATCTCCGCTTCGGAGAAAATCTTCAGAGAAGTGAGCATTTCCACATTTTTCTTTTCCAGAACGGTGGACAGAGCGTCCGGTGTGGTGCGGAGATTCAGCAATCCGCGTTTTTCTGTGGCCTCCTTGATCCAGGCGTCATCATAGCCGTTGCCATTGAAAATGATCCGCTTGTGGGCCTTGATGGTCTCCTTGATCAGGTCATGGAGCGCGGACTCAAAATCAGACACACCCTCCAGCCGGTCGGCAAATTCCTTCAGCGTTTCTGCCATGGCTGCGTTGAGCATGATATTGGCACAGGCGATAGAATCAGAGGAGCCCACCATGCGGAACTCAAACTTGTTGCCTGTGAAGGCAAAGGGGGAGGTGCGGTTGCGGTCCGTAGTGTCCCGGGTGAATTTAGGCAACACATGAACGCCCAGTTTCAGAACGGTTTTCTCTGTGCCGCTGTAAGGGGTATCCGTCTCAATGGCATCCAGAACAGCGGTAAGCTCGTCGCCCAAAAAGATAGAGATTACAGCAGGAGGTGCTTCGTTGGCGCCCAGACGGTGATCGTTGCCAGCAGTGGCAACAGACAGCCGCAACAGGTCCTGATAATTGTCCACGGCCTGAACGGCGGCGCACAGGAACAGAAGGAACTGGGCATTTTCGTAGGGCGTCTCACCAGGTTTGAACAGATTCACGCCGGTGTCCGTAGCCAGAGACCAGTTGTTGTGCTTGCCGCTGCCGTTGACGCCGGCAAAGGGCTTTTCCGCCAGCAGGCACACCAGATCGTGGCGGGAGGCGACTCTCTGCATGATCTCCATAATCAGTTGGTTCTGGTCGGTAGCCACATTGGCTACTGTATAAATCGAAGCCAATTCGTGCTGGGAGGGAGCTACCTCGTTATGTTCCGTCTTCGCATAGATACCCAATTTCCACAGTTCTGTGTTCAGTTCCTCCATATAGGCTTCTACCCGGGGTTTGATAGCGCCGAAGTAGTGATCATCCAATTCCTGCCCCTTGGGAGGCTTTGCACCGAACAGAGTCCGACCGCAGAAGACCAAATCCTTCCGCTTTTCATACATGGCCTTGTCAATGAGAAAATACTCCTGTTCGGGGCCTACGCAGGGATGAACACATTTGACATCCTCATTGCCAAAGAGCCTCAGCACCCGCAGTGCCTGTTTGTTCAGGGCCTGCATGGACCGCAGCAGCGGTGTTTTCTTATCCAAGGCCTCGCCACTGTAGGAACAGAACGCCGTGGGGATGCACAAGGTATGTCCCTTAATGAAGGCATAGGAAGTGGGGTCCCAGGCAGTATAGCCGCGGGCCTCAAAAGTGGCCCGCAGACCGCCGGAAGGGAAGGAGGAAGCGTCCGGCTCTCCCTGAATCAGCTCCTTGCCGGAAAATTCCATGATGACGCCGCCGTCGGGAGAAGGGGAAATGAAGCTTTCGTGTTTTTCTGCGGTAATGCCAGTCAGCGGCTGGAACCAGTGGGTGAAATGGGTAGCGCCGTGCTCCACAGCCCAGTCCCGCATGGCGGTAGCTACCGCGTCTGCCACATGGGCGTCCAGAGAAGCACCCTCATCAATGGTCCTCTTCAGAGAAGCATAAACATCGGAGGGCAGCTTGGCCCGCATGACCCGGTCATCAAATACCAGACTGCCGAAATAGTCAGAAACTGTACGCATGTATAAACTCCTTTCCATCATAAAAAAGGGGGCACCGATCCCCCGGAATCACATTCCGGGACACCGTTGCCCCTCCGCATAACAATCAAAAATAGCGTCTTGAAGATCACTCTCCAAGACGCCATTGCCTTTGATGCTGGGGATTATACACGATAAGATTTTGCTTGTCAAGATGTTTCCTACAAAAAAACGGAGGAATTTTCGGGAAATTTGCCGAAGCCTCTTGACATCCCGGAAATACCTGTTAAGATAGAAATACAATTTCAAAGTCCCTTATCAAGAGTGGCGGAGGGAACGGCCCGATGAAGCCACGGCAACCTGTTTTCACAAGGTGCCAATTCCGACGGAAACGACAGATGAGGAGCGGAAAACGATCTTTTCACGCGCTTCCATGTCGGAAGCGCGCGTTTTTTGTCATCCGGCGAGGGACAGCAAAGGAGAAAGAACATGGCAAGAACCTACTTATTTACCTCTGAATCCGTGACCGAGGGCCACCCCGACAAGATCTGCGACCAGATCTCTGACGCGGTGCTGGACGCCATTCTGGCCAAGGACCCCAACGGACGCGTGGCCTGCGAGACCACCGCTTCCACCGGCCTGGTGCACATCATGGGCGAGATCTCCACCAGCTGCTACGTGGATATTCCCAAGATCGCCCGGGAAGTTATCCGGGACATCGGTTATGACCGCGCCAAGTACGGCTTTGACTGCGATACCTGCGGTATTATTTCCAACATCGACGAGCAGTCCAGCGATATCGCTCTGGGCGTGGACAAGTCTCTGGAGGCCAAGGAATCCGGCGAGGCCGAGCTGGATAACGGCGCCGGCGACCAGGGCATGATGTTCGGCTACGCCTGCGACGAGACCCCGGAGCTGATGCCCCTGCCTATTTCTCTGTCTCATAAAATGGCCCGGAAGCTTACCGAGGTCCGCAAGACCGGACTTGTGAACTATCTGCGGCCTGACGGCAAGACTCAGGTCACTGTGGAGTATAACGGCGAGAAGCCTATCCGGGTGGATACCGTGGTGCTCTCCACCCAGCACAGCCCCGAGGTGACGCTGGAGCAGATCCGCAAGGATATGATCGACATGGTCATCAAGCCCACCATTCCCGCGGAGCTGCTGGACGAGAATACGAAGATCTATGTGAACCCCACCGGCCGGTTCGTCATCGGCGGCCCTCAGGGTGACAGCGGTCTCACCGGCCGGAAGATCATCGTGGATACCTATGGCGGCAGCGCCCCTCACGGCGGCGGCTGCTTCTCCGGCAAGGACCCCACCAAGGTGGACCGCTCCGCTGCTTACGCCGCCCGCTGGGTGGCCAAGAACATCGTGGCGGCAGGACTGGCCCGGAAGTGCCAGGTGCAGCTGGCCTACGCCATCGGCGTGGCCCAGCCCGTCAGCGTACTGGTGGATACCTTCGGTACCGGTACGGTGGGGGATGAGAAGCTGGAAGAGGCTGTGAAGAAGGTCTTTGACCTGCGGCCCACCGCCATCATCCGGGATCTGGACCTGAGAAAGCCTATCTATCGCCAGCTGGCGGCCTACGGCCACATGGGCCGCGAGGATCTGGGCGTATCCTGGGAAAAGACCGACCGGGTGGACGCCCTGAAGGCTGCCCTTCAGTAACGGAATCAACTGTCAGATAGAACCCACCCCGGAGTACGCAGTACTCCGGGGTGGGTTTGAGTTTACCGATAAAGCAGTAGATTTTCCGTAGCGGTAAGGAAGGGTGTGCGCGGGAAACCCAAGAAGGGTGTCCTGCGCAATTGAGATCCTAAGTTTTCAGAAATTCTATAAAGTTCTGAAAACTTGTTCAGCGGGGAGAAAAAGTTTTTTTCGATACGCTGAACCCACCCCGGAGTACACAGTACTCCGGGGTGGGTTTTTTCAAATCTTTTCCAGCATGGACCGGACGGCGTCCAGATCCGCGGAAGTGAGGCCGTAAAGTGCGGCTACAGCCCGGTCAAGCTGCTGCCGGACGGCGTCCTGACAGCGGGGGCCTGAGGTTCGGTGGCCCTCCTCGCAGAGAGCGGCGATGGACAGATGACGGCTGTCCGCAGGGTCAAAGGCCGGGATATGCAGCTTGTCCAGCACATGAGCGGAAATGCTGGTGGGGTTCATGTAGCAGGTGACGCAGCAGCGCACCGGAGCGGAGCTGAGAATCCCGCAGAGATAATAGGCCTCCTCCCGGCAGTCAGTGCCTACATAGACCACCTTTTCGTTGGGCAAGGGCAGCCTTTCTCCCAGATAGGGGTCCTGCATCGGTGCGATGACCGCCGTGATGAAGGAGCGGGCGATGTAGCGCCACGCTACCTTGTAGCGTGAAAACGTATAGGGCCCCACCCGCAGCAGCGCATAGAAGTAACGCTCTTGAATGGCCCGCTCCCACCCGGCGAAGCCTTTCCGGGTTTCCAGAAGATCCCGGAACCGGGTCAGGTAGGCGTAGGTCAGCGGCAGATCCTGCCGCAAATCCGCTTCCGCAAGAGGATAGATTTTGGTTTCAGCCGTGTGGGGGCACAGCAGCCAGGCGCGGCTGCGGACGCTCCACTGGGAGAGGTCGCTGCCCTGAATAAGGGGATAGACGCAGGTTGGCTCCAGCTCCGCCGTAACGGCGGGGGCCTTGCGGCGGGCCTTTTCCGCCAGATTGGTGACCCGCAGGGTATTGCCTGTCCGTTCCAGAATCTGAAGCTGATAGACGGCGTTGGCTCCGCCGGTGAATACGCCGGTCCGGGCCTGATAGGGATTGCTGCCTAAAAGAGCGTCCAGTACTGGAGCAAGTCCATTGGGAGCGCTGACCCACACGGAGCCGGGATCCTCCCGGTGGGCGGGAGCGGCGGTCATGTTCTCCATCCGCACAAAGGGAAGAACGGAGGCAATCGTCGCGTCCGGTGACCGGACCGCCCGCCGGAAGCCGGGCCTTGTCTGCCAGTGCCGGTAGGGGACAGGAAAAACGTGGCGGGCATCCCGCTGGATGAGTACCAGCGCAACAGGGGTACAGATCCCGTCAAAGGGCCGGATGCGGCCAAGGTCCTCCACCTCCAGCACCCGAAAATCCAGACCGGGGCCGTCCAGATGAAACCGCCGGAACCCGGCGCCGTTCTGGGCGGAGCGGAAGGTGGCCTGCCGCAAGATAAAACTGAGGCGCCCACCGGGGACGAGAAAGCGGTCCAACGCGGCGCAGGTGAACAGGGTAGACACATCCTCCTTGGAAAAACCGAGCCGGGGGCCTTTCACCTGCAACAGGCCGTATTCCCCCCACAAATGCTGGGACCCGGCCCGATACCGGGGAGACAGGTACTCCCAGTTTACCCACGGGGGATTTCCCATGACTATATCTGCTTTTTGATGGAAGAACGCCCAGATACGGTTCAGCAAAATACCGGCCAAAAGAAGCCGCCCATTCGGGGGCAGAGAGGTGAGCAGACCGCGTGCTTCCGGCATGGAAAGAAATTCCTCCGGATCGGGGCGCATTTCCACTGCCTGACGGCAGAGGGACAGGGGAACATCACATGCCAGACCACAGCCGGTGTCGATCACCAGTGTATCCCCCCGGAGGATGGGAATATTCAGAGCATCATAGCGGTAAACGGGGAGAAACAGACCCGCTTCCGGCAGTGGCTGGCAGGCTATGACGGCCAGATAATTGACCTTCGCCGTCAGGACTGCCAATGGGTGTAGGTCGAAGCCTGCCACCTGATCGGATAAGGGAGGGCCTTGAGGCGTATCCGCCCGGATCATGTGGAGAGCCTGGATCAAAAAAACACCGGAGCCGCAGGCGGGGTCCAGAAAGCGCAAATCTCCGGCCTGCCGTCCGCTGGCGCTGACGGCATTTTGCAGGGTCCGTTCCGCCAGCTAGCCGGGGGTGTAGTATTCCCCAAGGGCATGGCGGAGGGCCGGGGGGACCACGGTTTCGTAGATGCGGCTGAGACTGTCCGGGGAAAGGGTGCTGCCTTCCGGACAGGTGTCAAAGGACTCCAGACAGGCCCGCAATTCCTCACACTGGGTTTCCAGCGCCGGGTCCCAGATGTCCAGCGGCCAGATATACCAGTCATCCCCACAGAAATTGCGGATACCCCGGTTAACAAAGGCCCTGCCGGAGAGAAGCTCCGTCAGAGGCGGTTCGGGGGTCGCACCCCGGAGGGTGTTCCAGGCGATGAGCTTGATGAGCACACTGTAAAAGGTCTGGATGCTTTGCAGGAGCCGGGGCAATTCCGGCGGTGTGTCAAAACCAAACCGATCACCCAAGGACCCGGTGTCGGTTTTTGCATTGGGAGAGAGCCGTTGGCGCAGATCACCGTAGATCAGTTCCAATTCCTGCGCCCACAGCTCAAACAGCGCTGAACCTTCCCACAGGGTGGGGTCCAGCCACTGATAAAAACAACGGACACACCGCACCATGACGCCATGGAGCGGTGTGTCCTCTTTTTTCAGTTGGATCAAGATGGAATGCAGATCGTACATGGTCCCTCCGGCGGGCTGACTGCCGCCTGACAGTTTATTTGGTTTCCGCAGCGGCCCGGACAGGCAGTTCACTGATGAGGGTGGAGCCCAGCACCAGAACGGCGCCAAGGATGCCGCTCCAACCCAGAGGCTCCTTCAGCAGCAGAGCGGAGAGGAAGATGGCTACGATGGGGTCGATGTAGCTGAACAGCACCACCGTCTGGGCGGGGAGATAGGTCATGGAGCCGAAGAACAGGGAATAGCACCAGCCGGTGTGGAAAACACCTACGATCAGCAGCAGTACGGCGCCCAGAGGTGTCAGAGCCATAGCGGCTACATCCTCCGTCAGCAGGATGTAGGGGATCATCACCAGTGCTGCCACCGCCAGCTGCACCAAGGTCCGCTCACAGGCGGGGACCTGATCCAGAAGCTTGTTGATGGACACATCGCTGGCATAAAGCACGGCGGAAAGAAGGGCCAGCAGGATACCGGTGGCTTCCCCGGCTTCCGGCAGGCCGGACTGGGGGACTCCGGAGACAAACACCATGCCGCACAGGGCGGCCAGCACACAGAGGAGTTTTCGGGGCGTCAGTTTTTCATGGAAGAGAAAGGGGGAGGCCAGCGTCACGAACACCGGCGCCATGTAGTAGCACAGGGTAGCGGTGGCCACGGTGGTGTAACGGTAGGCTTCAAACAGCGTGATCCAGTTGAAGCTGATGATTGCGCCGGAAAGAGCCAGCAGCTTCCAATGCGGCTGGACGCTTGCCCACCGAAAGGATGTCCGGCGGAGATACAACAAGAGCAGCAGGAACACTGCGCCCACCGCACCGCGGACAAAGGCAATGACGGAGGAGGGCAGGTTGATATAGCGGACAAAGATGCCGATGGTGCCGAAGGCGGTGACGGCAATGATGAGATCCAGCTTGGCACGGTTGACGGACTTCATAGAACGAACCTCTCTTGGAAGAAAATGATATATTTTATGCCAGTAGCGGCAGCAGGACATCCGTCAGCAGCTGGAGGGCCTCCTCCAGATCGGACTGGGACAGACCGGCGTAGTTGATGACCAGCGTGTGGGCGAAGCGGGGGTCCGGTACGGCGGCATACTCTGAGAGAAAGCTCAGTCGGATGCCGGCCTCCGCCGTCAGGCGGCGCAATTCTTCATCGGAGCGGTTGGTATCCAGCCGCAGCAAAAAGTGCAGACCGGCCCCCTCCTCGGAAAAGGTGACATGGCTGGCCAGCGGCGAAGCCCGGAAGGCGCTGATGGTGGCGGAGCGGCGGTCCCGATATTCCTTCCGCATCCGGGAGAGGTGACGCTCGTAGTGGCCCCCGGCGATGAAACGGGCCAGAACGTGCTGCTCCAGCGCAGGGACCGTACAGGCATAGAAGCCCAGCTCCTGCCGGTAGCGTTCCAGCAGCCGGGGCGGCAGCACCAGAAAGCCAAGACGCATAGAGGGGGAAATGGTCTGGGAAAAGGTGTTCAGATAAATGACCCGGCCCCGGTCATCGATGCTTTGCAGGGTGGGGATGGGACGACCAGTGTAGCGGAATTCGCTGTCATAGTCATCCTCGATGATGGTGGAGCCGGTATCCTCTGCCCAGCGCAGAAGTGCCTGCCGCCGGGCGATGGGGGTCACCAGTCCGGTGGGGTACTGGTGGTTGGGAGAGATGTGTAGCGCCCGCGCATTGGATCTCATCAGCGCCGCCAGTTCTACGCCCTGATTATCCAGCGGGATGGGAGCGCAGACGGCTCCGCAGGCGTCATAGACCTGACGGATCTTGGGATAGCCGGGGTCCTCCGCAGCGAACACCGTGTCTCGGCCCAGCAGTTGGGCCAGCAATAAGTAAAGGTATTCCGCACCGGCGCCGATGACGATCTGTTCCGGGGAGACTGCCATACCTTTGAAGTCCCGGAGATCGTCGGCAATGGCCTGTCGCAGGGCAGCCAAGCCCTGATGGGGGACCGGGGACAACAGAGCTTCCGGTGCTTCCGAGAGGACCTGCCGGGTGAGGCGGGCCCAGGTGGAAACAGGGAACCGGGCGGTGTCCACCTGATTGCGGCCCAGATCCAGCCGCCAGGAAACAGCGGGGGTCTCCGGCATCAAAACCGAGCGGACAGCAGGCGGTGGGGCCTGCTCCACGGCGGAGACAAAAAAGCCACGCTTGGGCCGGGCCTGTAAATAGCCCTCCGCTTCCAACTGGCTGTACGCGCCCTCCACGGTAACAACGGAGACCCGCAGATGCTCCGCCAGCGCCCGCTTGGAGGGAAGCCGCGTCCCGGCGGGCAGAGCACCGCTGAGAATGTCCGCCCGGATGCGGCGGCACAGGTATTCATAGAGGGGGAGAGAACCCCGCTCCTCCATGGGGTAAGTCAGCATAGCGGCACCTCCAGAATGGGATGGGAAAAACGCCCCGGCAAGGGTGACCCAGCCGGGGCGGAATGATTAGAAAGAAAACTCAGAAACTGCCCGGGCCGTCGGAGAAATCTGACTGCCGGGAGCGGAACTCCGGCATATCTTCCTTGGCGGCATCGAAATAGGCAAGCTGGACGCACTGGTAGTTAGGCAGATAGAAGATGGACAGCGCGTAGACGAAGGCGGAGGCCGTCAGGATCTGCCACAGAGGCATGGGAGCGGCGAGGGCCGCATAGGGGTCCATACCGCTGAACCCAAGGGTCAAAATCGCCTGACTCGTGAAAAAGAGACTGGGAAGCATACTCAGCAGGATCCATCCCATATAGCTGAGATCCAGCTTGAACAGCTCCATTTTATACCCCTGCGTCTGCCGCTTGCTTAAATTCAGTGCCTCCATAATATCCATATCCGGATTTTCATAGAGATTATAGAGGGCGAAGCTGTAACGGTAATGGGCGATGAAGCCGGGGAACACAAACAGCATAGACCACAGGAACACAAACAGGTTGATGACGATGTTCAGAGCGATGATCTTGCCGGTGAAGGAAAAGCCGTCGAACAGCACCGCGTATTCCGAACGCTCCCGGCGGCGGATATCCATACAGTAGAAGGCAAAGCCGGCGGCTAAGATCCACTCAGCCAGCGTTGTGAGGATGGAGAGGAAGGTGGATACCAGCTCCGGCCCGGGAATCAGGGCCTCCAGCAGGCTGAGCAGAAACAGACAGGCACAGTACAGGGCCGTCATACCCTTGGGGGATACCTGAGCTGTCTGCAAGAGTTCCCGGGTCTGGGCTTTCATTGCGGCGCGGTCAATGGGCTTCGTCATAAAAAGGAACCTCCATTCGCCGCTCCGACAGACAGGCCGGACTGCGGCGATACTTTCTGAAAGATATGCTTCATCATAGCATACCTCCGAAAAAAAGACAAGAGAGGCAGAGGGGGTACAGCGACTGCGGGAGTTGTCGGCAGGAAAATATGCAGGTTGACCAAAAAGAGAGGGTGGGCCTGTGCAAAAACAGGGAAAAAGTGGAGGAATACAAAGAAATTGATAAATTTTATACAAAAAAACGAATTCATAGTCTGGACATTTTTCAACGGGTGGTGTAGAATAAAGCGCAGTATGTGATAGTGTGCCGAAGCGTGGCCTGCCATGCCATTGCCCGATGGCGGGGCGGGGTATGCTTTGACACCTATCAATGGAGTAAGAATGAGGTGAAGACAATGGCACAAGCTTTCTTTGGCGGCGTTCATCCCCATGATATGAAGGCCGCAACCAATGAAAAGGCCATCGAGCAGCTGGCACCCCCGGCTACCGTGGTCATCCCCATGTCGATGCACTTTGGCGCACCCTGCACCCCGATCGTAAAAGTAGGCGACCAGGTAAAGGTGGGTCAGAAAATCGGCGAATTCAAGGGGCTGGGCGCCCCCATCCATGCCAGCGTTTCCGGTACGGTGAAGGCCATCGAGCCCCGGCCCTTCTCTATGGGCGGCGACATGGTGTCCGTTGTGATCGAAAACGATTTCCAGAACACGGTCAGCGAAGAGGTGAAGGCTCCTGCCGATCCCGACGCTCTGACGGTGGAGGAAATGGTCGAGATCGTGAAGAATGCCGGTATCGTGGGTATGGGCGGCGCGACCTTCCCCACGCATGTTAAGATCTCCGGCGGCATCGGCAAGGTGAAGGACGTGCTCATCAACGGCGCTGAGTGCGAGCCTTACATCACCGGCGACCATCGGGCCATGCTGGAGCGTCCCGAGGAGATCATCGGCGGCGCTACCTATCTGGCCAAGATGTTCGGCGTGGACAAGGTCATCATCGGCGTGGAGGACAACAAGCAGAACGGCATCGACGCCATGAACAAGGTCATCGCTGAGAAGAAGGCCCCCGTTGTGGTGGAGCCTCTGCGCTGCCGTTACCCCCAGGGCGGTGAGAAGCAGCTCATTCAGGCCATCACCGGCCGTCAGGTGCCTCCCGGCGGCCTGCCCGCTGATGTGGGCTGCGCGGTGTTCAACATCAACACCACCATCTGCATCTTCAAGGCCATCACCACCGGTATGCCCGTGGTGAACAAGGTGGTCACCGTGTCCGGCTCCGGCATCGTGGACCCCAAGAACATCGAGTGCCCCATCGGTACCCCCGTGTCTCTGCTGCTGGACGCTTGCGGCGGCGTGAAGGACGGTACTTACAAGCTCATCGCCGGCGGCCCCATGATGGGCATGGCCCAGTATACCGCGGATATTCCCGTGGCCAAGGGCACCGGCGCCATCCTCGCTTTCTGCGAGAAGGAGGAGCAGACCGTTGAGCATCCCCAGTGCATCCGCTGCGGTAAGTGCGTTGCCGCCTGCCCGGTGCACCTGGAGCCTCTCTTTATGTATCAGTATGCCGAGAAGGGCATGGTGGATGAGCTGAACGAGGCCCACATCATGGACTGCATGGAGTGCGGCGCCTGCGCTTACGCCTGCCCCGCCCGTATGCACCTGACCCACATGTTCAAGACCGGCAAGCAGCTCGTCAAGAACAAGATGGCTGCTGATCGGGCCGCCGCTGAGGCCAAGAAGGCCGCGGAAGCGAAGAAGGAGGCATAAGAGATGACCGATTACAAGAATTTGAAGCTCATTGCCACTTCCAACCCTCACATCCGCGGCAGTGAGACCACCCGGTCCATCATGCTGGACGTCATCATTGCCATGTGTCCCGCTCTGATCTGGGCCATCATTTACTTCGGTGTGGAGGCTCTGCTCCTCACCGCCGTGTCCGTCGTTGGCTGCGTTGTCTTTGAGGGACTGTACCGCAAGCTCATGCACAAGCCCCAGTCCATCGATGACCTCTCTGCTGTGGTCACCGGTATGCTGCTGGCTTTCGTCTGCCCCGCCACCACCCCGCTGTGGATGATCCTCATCGGTGACTTCTTTGCCATCATTGTGGTCAAGCAGCTCTTTGGCGGCATCGGCAAGAACTTCCTGAACCCTGCTCTGGCAGGCCGTGCCGCTCTGCTGGCCAGCTATGCCGGCGCCATGACCACCTGGCTGCCTGCCGGCACCAAGGCCGCCATCGGCGGCGGTATGCCTGTGGACGTGGTTTCCGCCGCGACCCCGCTGGCCTATCTGAAGACCGGCGATCTGGAGGGCCTGAAGCAGATCGCCTCCGTGGGTGATATGTTCCTGGGCAAGGTGGGCGGCTCCATGGGTGAGGTTTCTGCCCTGATGCTGCTCATCGGCGGCCTGTACCTGATCTGGCGCAAGGTCATCAACTGGCAGACTCCCGTGGCCTACATCGCCACCGTGGCTGTTCTGACCGTGCTGTTCCCCAAGGCCGGCGGCGCTGAGTATATGCTTTACAGCATCTTCGGCGGCGGCCTGTTCCTGGGCGCTTTCTTCATGGCTACCGACTATGCCACCTCCCCCGTCACCAAGAAGGGCCAGCTGATCTACGGTATCGGCTGCGGCCTGTTCACCGTGTTCATCCGGTACTTCGGTTCTTACAATGAGGGCGTTTGCTACTCCATCATGGTCATGAACTGCTGCACCGCGTTGATCGACAAGTACACCAAGCCCGTTCGTTTCGGCGTGGTGAAATCCGACAAGAAGGAGGCAGCCGCGAAATGAGCAATGAAGTGAAGACCAAGGAAAAGGTCAATATGGACCCCAAGTACATCATTAAGCTGACTGTGACCCTGCTGCTTACCTGCATGGTTGTGGCCGGTGTTCTGGGCTGGGTCAACAGCATTACCAAGGACAAGATCGCAGCTATCACTTGGGAAAAGACCGTGACCGCTATGAAGGAGGTCATCAGCGCTGACGATTTCTCCGACGCTATGGACCTTACCGATGATATGACCGCCGCGGCCACCGCACAGGGCGGCACGCTGGCTGCCGTTTATCAGGCGCAGTCCGGCGGACAGCCCATTGGCTACGCCATCAATGTGGAGTCCTCCGGCTCTCAGGGTACCATCTCCATGATGGTGGGCATTGACATGGACGGCGCCGTGACCGGCGTTTCCATCGTCACCAACTCCGAGACCTCCGGTATCGGCTCCAAGGTCATGGGCAACGAGCCTTTGACCAACGGCACCGGCGTTCTGGACCAGTTCATCGGCAAGTCTGCCGCTGACGGTACGCTGTCCGTCGGCTCCAACGTGGATGCCATTACCGGTGCCACCGTGTCCACCAAGGGTGTGACCACCGGCGTCAATGCCGCGCTGGCTGTGGCCGGCGTTATCGGCTAAGAGAGGAGGACATTGAAACATGAATATCGGTAAGCAATTCAAGGACGGTCTGCTGACGCAGAACCCCGTTCTGGTTCAGGTGCTGGGTATGTGCTCTACCATGGCCATCACCACCTCCTTCTTCAACGGCATCGGCATGGGTGTGGCCGTTACCATCATCCTGACGCTGTCCAACATGATCATCGCCGCTATGCGGAAGATCATCCCCGATAAAATCCGTATCGCCATGTTTATCGTGGTGATCGCGGGCTTCGTGACCTGCGTGGACCTGTCCATTCAGGCGTTCCTGCCCGACCTTGCCAATTCTCTGGGTGTGTTCATCCCCCTGATCGTGGTGAACTGCATCATTCTGGGCCGTGCCGAGGCGTTCTCCTATAAGAACGGCGTTGTGGCCTCTATGTTTGACGGTATTTTCCAGGGCATCGGCTACACCTGGGTGCTGCTGGCCATGTGCATCATCCGTGAGTTCCTCGGCAAGGGCGCCTTCGGCGGCGGCGTGCTGGGCGCCAACGGCGTTCAGATCTTCCCCTCCGATTTCGGCGTGGGTATGCTGACGTTGCCTGTGGGCGGCTTCCTGGTGCTGGCTGCTCTGATCGCTGCCATGCAGTGGGCTCTGGCTCATCCCAAGAAGGATAAGGAGGAGAGCAAATAATGGAAATCTTTAAGCTGCTTTCGATCACGCTGGGCGCAATCCTGGCAAACAACTTCATCTTCTCCCAGTTCCTGGGCTGCTGCCCCTTCCTGGGCGTTTCCAAGAAGGTGGATACCGCAGTGGGCATGGGCGTGGCTGTTACCTTCGTTATGGGTCTGGCCTCCGCCGTGTGCTTTGTGGTGAACAAGTACATCCTGATCCCCCTGGATCTGGCTTACATGCAGACCGTGGCATTCATTCTGGTCATCGCTTCTCTGGTGCAGTTCATCGAGATGTTCCTCCAGAAGGCCATGCCCGCTCTGTATACCGCTCTGGGCGTGTATCTGCCCCTGATCACCACCAACTGCGCAGTTCTGGGCGTTGTGCTGCTGAACGTGCAGAACGGCTACAACTTCATTGAGTCTGTGGTCTACGGCATCACCGGCGGTCTGGGCTTCCTGCTGGCCATCGTGCTGTTCGCCAGCATCCGTGAGCGTCTGGTGTTCGCTGACTATCCCAAGTGCTGGGACGGTTTCCCCATCGCGCTGATCACCGCCGGCCTGATGGCTCTGGCCTTTATGGGCTTCTCCGGCCTGAAGGTTTGGTAAGGAGGTAGGAAAGATGGGAAATATTATTGCTGCTATCGCAGTTCTGGGCGCTCTGGGTGCTCTGTTCGGACTGATCCTGTCCGTGGCTTCCAAGATCTTTGAGGTCAAAAAGGATCCCCGCGAGGAAGCAATCCTCAGCCATCTGGCCGGTGCGAACTGCGGCGGCTGCGGCTATCCCGGCTGCGCTGGCTGCGCTGCCGCCATTCTGGCCGGCAACGCACCTGTGAACGCCTGCGCCCCCGCCGGCCCCGACAACGCTGCCGCCATCGCTGAGATCATGGGCATGGCTGCTCCCTCCGGCGAGCGTCAGGTAGCTTTCGTCCGCTGCAACGGCGGCGAGGCCGCAAAGAAGCGCTTTGAGTATGTGGGCGTGCATGACTGTTTGTCTGCCACCAAGGTTGCCGCCGGTCCTCTGGAGTGCCGCTTCGGCTGCCTGGGCTTCGGCTCCTGTGTGAACGCCTGTCAGTTCGGCGCTATGTCCATCGGCCCCAACGGCACCGCCGTTGTGGACCCTGAGAAGTGCACCAACTGCGGCGCCTGCATGAAGGCCTGCCCCCGCGGCCTGATCACCTCCGTGCCCGCCAGCAAGAAGGTCCACGTAGCCTGCGCCAACCTGGATAAGGGTAAGGCTGCTATGAGCGTCTGCAGCAACTCCTGCATTGGCTGCGGCCTGTGCCAGAAGGAGTGCAAGAAGGACGCCATCCATGTGGTCAACGGCGTGGCTGTCATCGACTATGACAAGTGCGTGGGCTGCAAGCTCTGCACCAAGGTCTGCCCCCGTGACGCCATCCTCCCCAAGGCCACCGCTGAGGAGAAGGAAAAGTATAAGGCCATCAAGAAGGCTCAGGCTGAGAAGGCCGCCGCTGCCAAGAAGGCTGCGGAAGAGGCTGCTCCTCAGGCCTAAGACTCCGTCTACGGATCAAATCCCGGCGCGGTCTGTCTTTGATCAGGACAACAACTGAATCCGGGAAAACCCCGACAGATCATCGCTTTGCGATGTCTATCGGGGTTTCTTTATAACAAGGTTCCAGTTTGACTTTGTATTCTAAAAGGAGCCAGAGCCTTGTATCTTCGATGATTTCAGAGGGCATAGAAAGACAAAAGGAAATTAGGATATATAAAAACACGGGCTGAAAGTGTTTACACTTTCAGCCCGTGAACAGTTGGGATTTATCGATTTACCGCTTGCCCGGCGTTTTCGCCGTTAGAGGGGGCGGGGGAACCGCCGTATTCTGTTTGCTCCCGCCGCATGAGCGAGACGCGGACACGGAGCTGCTGGAGTTTGTTCTCCCCCTGAATACCCACCTTTTCGTAGATGTCCCGGCGGTAGGAGTAGACCGTGCTCATCTTTTTCCCTAATTGCTCCGCCAATACCTGAACGCTGATGCCGTCTACCATGGCGTCGATCACAGTCCGGGCTTCCGGTCCCAACTTCTGATAGGCGGACAAGAACAGTTGATATTCCTCGGGATCGATCTCGCTCTTTCGACGCTGGGCCAGACGCTTGGCGTTGGCCTCTGCCTGCTCCATTTGGCCCCGCAGGTCCTGCCGCTCTGTTTCCAGATCCGTGATGGTCCGCTCATGGACACGCAGCTTGTTGGAAAGGGGCAGAAGCTCTTCGAAGAAAGGGTTTCCCGCCTCGCCGCCGGCTGCGGTGACGTGGTCGATATCCTCCAGAATGGGGGTGAAGTAGCGGCGGGTGTAAAATAGACAGCAGACCACGCCGAAAAACATCAGCAATATCAGCAGCCCGCCGATCTCCAACCGGCTCTTCAGCAGGAGGTTAGCGTAATCGCTTTTGGGGATCAGCACCGTGAGAATATGCGGTTCCACGTCCCCGCCGGCGGCCATGAAGGGCCGGGACAGGCCCACGAAGGACAGCTCCGCTCCGGTGTAGGAGGTTAGCCCTTCCTGGAGCGGTTTTTCCGTCAGCAGCTCGTCCGGGACAAAGCAGAAGCCATTTGCGGGATAGGTCAGAAGACCCTTTGAAATATCCAGCCCCGCCGCACTGTCCGACAGGACGCAGGCCAGTCGGCTGACGTCGGAGGGCTGAGCGTGGTGGGAGGAGAAGTAGGTCTGATTCACCGAAAAGCCGCACAGGCCGTAGGCTGTGCCATCTGCGCCCAGCATCGGGACGGTGAGAAGAATGGCCCGCTCTGAGGTGTTGGGCAGGGTCAGCAGGGGCGTGGTGCAGCAATTCCGCTCAATGGGGGCGGAGGCCGCTTCCAGATATCGGGTGAAGCCGGGAAATTCCGACAGGTCAAATTCCTGCGCCCATTTCCGGTGGGGCATCACATCATGCCGCCGTCCGATGTCCGCCATGCCACGGTAGAGCAGCAGCCCACTTGTGGTGTGGGCGGCGTTGCTCCGCTGGACATACAGGCCGCTGAAGGAGCTGTCAGCACTGACAAGAGAGGTGTTCAGCACCACGAACGCGCCGGAGCAGTCCGCCTGACGTACATACTGGCATAGCGGCTCCAGCATAGCCTCATCCAGCCGCTCCACAGCGTCCGCGTCCCCATCCAGTTTGGAAAGGTCCGTTGTCTGTTTTTCCAGAATGGCGGTCATGTCCTCGGAGAGATGAAGCCCCATCACGGAGACATTCCGCCACAGGGACTCCATGTCCGACTGAAAGGCCTCCATTCGGAAGGTCAGCGATTTCGCCAGCTCCTCCCGGGGACTTTTCAGCTGTCCCAGCAGAAGGAGGACGGCGAACAGCGTTACCAGCAGCAGCGCCGCCAGTGCGCCCATGTAGAGGAACAGCCGCCGTCGCATGGAGGGCTTGGCCTGTTTCAGTTTGGAAAAAGAAAACCCGGACATGGGCCGTCCCCCTCTTTCAGCATGACAGTGTTCTCAATGGATAGCGCACAGCAGCGCCCAGGTTTCCTCTGCCAATGTGTCAATGCTTTCACCGGCAGCAGCACGGGCGGGAAGCTCCTGCTGCATTTTCCGCAGGCCGTCATAAAGTTGGCTGACCTTTCCGTAGTAGCCCTCAAAGCGAGGCTCGGATAAGGGAGTGTAGCTTTCCTGCATGATTTTCAGGGCTGCGTAAAGCTGACGATAGCTTTCAGTCGGTTCCGGGAACTTATCATAATTTTCGATGGCGTCAAAGGCACCGTTCCGTACCGGCATATAACCGGTCTGGGCCACAAAGTCCAGATTCCGCTCACTTTCCGTCAGCCAGCGGACGAACAGCGCGGCAGCCTCCGCCTTCTGGTCAGTGGTCTTGTAGGCACAAAGGCCCACGCCCGCCTGCGTCATCAGAGTGTCTGCACCTGCCGTTTTCGGCATGGGCAGTACATGGAGATCCATGGGCTCCTGCGTGCCGTCCCGGTAGGTAACGGTATCGTTATAGTAGAGGATCGCCGCGGAGGAGCCGAGACCGGAGAGAACATCGCCTGTCATGACCTGCGTGTTGGAATAGAGATCGGAGACCACCACATGGCCCTGAGCCAGAGAGCGGGCGAACTGCATCCAGCTCTCCTTGAATACGGCATTATTGGTATCATACCAGCCGTTTTTCGTGTAGAAATCACCGCTGCCGTGCTCCAATGCGTTCAATTCTACAGAACGGATGGGATAGTCCAGTGCGCAGAAGGCCTCGCCGCCGGACCAGTCATAGAACTTTCCGGCAGCATCGTAAAAGCCCTCCCATGTGGAAAGGTCTGCGTAACTGACGCCGGTGGCCTGAGAAAAGCGGGCGAAGCCGCTGCCGTTGCACATCAGAAGCTGGGTGGATTTGGAAATAGGGAAGAGAAGCAGGGTTCCGTCCTCCGTCATGCCGTCGGCCAGAAAGCCGGGGACAAAGTTGGAGAGCTCCTCCGCCGTAAACCAAGCGTTCCAATCTACCAGATTGTCCGAGCCCAGCGCCGTGGCGTCGCTGATGTGGCAGGTGAACAGATCGGGCATTTCCGGTGCGTCTCTGCCGCCCTTCTGGGCTTCCTTGAGGAAGCCGCCGATCTTGGAGGCACTGCTGAGATTGGTCACCTGTACCCGGACGCCCTTCTCCTGCCCCACGGTACGGTTGAATTCCTGCACCAGCAGATCCATAGGCGAGCCGGACTGCTCGCCGTAAACGTGCCAGAAGTTCAGCGTCACCGGGTCGCTCTCCCGGAGCAGGGACTTCTCTCCGCAGCCGGAGAGGGTAAACACAAGGGCGGATACCAGCAGCAGGGAAAACAGACGCTTTTTCATGGGAAACCCTCCAAAATCGAGAAGCTGTTCATAAATCAGCAGTATTTTTGAAGCTTTTCGGTAAAATTTAGCCTTCAGGACCCTAATTCGGAGAAATTAGGGTTAACAAAATAAGAGATCCATGCTATACAAAAAGTGAGGTAAATTTGTCAAAGCGGGGCGGCAGCCGCTGCCCGGCTTCAAATTCATACACTTTATTGTGGCACACCCCACGGCGTTTTTACAAGGCGAAAAGCGGGAAAGAAGGGGGAAATACGGATGGTTCAGGCGAAGAAAACGGCCGCCTACCGGGTCATCGCCGGTCCCGGCGGTAAGCGGGTCTTTCGGTTCTACTGCGACATTTCCGGTGCGCTGTGCTGCGTGACCAAGTCCATTCGGGCGGATACGGAGACGAGGCACTGGAGATCGCGTGGGAGACGGAGGGGCGGTGGGCCTTTGACCGATGCCCCCAATGCGGCCGGTATGTGTCCTCCGCCATGTTCAACATCAACGCGGAGCGGTGTCTGGACTGCGCCCCCTGGGAGAACGAATACCCTGTGTTCTGCCACCACTGCGGCATCAGGCTGAAAGACCCGGACGCCTTCTTCTGCCCCGCCTGCGGGGCGCGGCTGCTGGTGGGCGGCACAGAGGAAGAGGAGGGAAGGACCGAATGACGGAGTATGACCTGGAAACCAAAAAGGCCTTGCGCCGGGTGTCCCTTCTGGAATATGGCTTCGGGCCGGAGACTCTGCGGGGACGCAAGATCTGCCCGGCCTGCGGCAGGGGCAACGGCGCTTACCGGACAGACTGTATCTCCTGCGGCGCGGCGCTGCCAAAGGAGACCCTCTATGACTTCTACCGCGCCCGCCATCGCTGCTGTCCCGGCTGCGGTGTGGTGGTCACGGACGTTGCGGTGTACTGTCCCGAATGTGGGACGCGGCTGTCTAAAGAGACGGGAGCAAAGGGGGCGTCTGGATGAGCATTTTCCAAAAGCGGGAGCTGTCCACCTGCGGCGGAACGGAGCCGACGCCGCCCAGAGCGGCGGTATGCTTTACCACATCTGCTATGACCCGTCGGGCGGCAGACTGGCTTGCGCGGCTGGGGGGATGCAGACCCCTGGGCATCCTCTCCGACCGCAGCGAGGATGTGATCTGGCAGTGTGAGGCGGAGAACGTGGATCTTTTGCTGCTGGAAACCGATTTTTCCCCGGCGGCGGAGGACACCAAGGACGTTTCCGCCCGCTGCGACATCGCCATCGAGGTGCGGCGCAGGCTGCCGGAGTGCAAGGTGTATCTGGCCTGCGAGGACGGCTGCCCGGAAAAGCTGCCCGCGCTGGACAAGGCGGTGGAGCTGGCTCTGATCGACGGCTACTGCGTTGGCAGTATCACTCCGCAGCAGATGCGCACATGGCTGAACGAAGCGGCAGAGGCCATGCACCGACGGGAGAGCCGCCGTGACTGGATGTGCCGGCAGGATGTCCTCTCCGACGAGTAATCTTAAAACGAAACAACAGGCCGGGCATCCATTCGGATGCCCGGCCTGTTGTTGGAGACTGTCGATTAAGTGGTAAATTCTCCGCAATGGTAAGGAAGGGTGTGCGCGGGAAACCCAAGAAGGGTGTCCTGCGCCATTGAAATCTCCCAAGTTTTCAGAACTTTACAAAAGTTCTGAAAACTTACTCAGCGGGGAGAAAAGGCTTTTTCAACACGCTGAAACAACAGGCCAGGCATCCAAAATGAATGCCTGGCCTGTTGCTTGGCGGAATCAGATCAAAAGCGATCCTGCAGTTGAAAACGGGGCAAGCCGTGTCAGAGCAGGTGGATCAGCCCCAGCGTCATCAGGGTCACGAGACTTCCGGCAATGAGCAGTCCCAGCGTGATGGCAGGCAGAGCGTGGCGCAGGCGGATGTTCAGAAAGGCCGCAATCAGAGCCCCGGTCCAGGCTCCGGTCCCCGGCAGGGGGATGGCCACGAACAGCATTAGCCCCAGCAGACGGTATTTCCGCACCAGACGCCCCTTCAGGTGGGCACGGCGCTCCAAGGCATCAATCTTCGGAGCGAAGAAGGCGTGCTTCCGCAACCGGTCAAAGACCTGACGCACCAGCAGGATGATAAAGGGCACTGGCAGCAGGTTGCCGAAGATGGCAGCGCCGCAGGCCAGCCACGGGTCCAGCCCGGCGGCGATCCCGGCGGGGATGGCTCCCCGCAGCTCCACCACCGGAACGGCGGCGATGGCCATGGTCATAATGTACTTTCCCAGAACGGTTTCCCAAAAGGCCATGAGGTCCCCCTTGCATAAAAATTGCCCCGGCGTGTGACCGCCGGGGCATCGGCTATTATAGTTTACTCCAGATTCAGGTGTTTTTGCAAGAAGTAAACCGTTAAGAAATAGAAAACGGCACAGTAAATAAGTTCCAGAACAATCAGGAACCACATACCCAGGTGCATACCGGCCACAACGGAAACGTTGGGCTCCCAGCCCAGCAGAAGCCGGTGGAACCAGGAATCGTTCACCAGAGCCATGCCGAGGCCACCCAGAATCTGGAGAGCAATGCCCGTTGCGATATAGAATGCCACGCTCAGGAGTCCCTTGTGATTGGGGAAGCTGAAGCCGATGGACATGGCCGAATAAAAGCGCAGACACAGGCCGAAGGAGCCCAGTACGCACAAAAGCAGCAGTTCCACGGCGAAGGCCGCGCCGTTGGCCACCAGATCCAGGTGGTTTATCCGGACTGCGTAGTCCAGCAGATTCAGGAAGCCGTGCCACAGATCACCCACAAAACGGATGTCAAAGGCCATGATGCAGCAGGAGAGACCGATCACCACAACAGTGGCGGCGAACCAGACGGTAGAGACGATGAGCTTGCTCCAGATCTGTTGGTGGACGCATACCGGAAGGGTCATCATTACGTAGCCCTCGTCCTGCAGGAGATTTTTGTAAAACCGGTTGATCATCAACACAAAAGAGATGATTCCCACGGCGAAGATCCCCACGATGAACAGCATGATGAAGATGGTACCCAGCGTGCGCAGGAGGGAGCTGTCAGAATTCAGCATACCCCGGCTGGAGAAATTGGCACCCACAGACACCAGCAGCAGGATGCCGAACAGGGGCAGCATGATCCGGCCGGTGGCCCGGAACTCATGCTTCAACAACTTTCTCAGCATTTGAACACCTCCCGGAACAGCGCGTCCACGCTCATGCCCTTTTCCTCCCGAATCTGATCCACGGAGGACTGCAGCACCAGATGCCCCCGGTCGATGAACACCACCTCATCCAGTACCTTTTCCACGTCGGCAATGAGGTGGGTGGAAATGACCACGGCGGCGTCGGGATTATAATTGGAAATAATGGTGGAGAGAATATAATCCCGTGTGGCGGGGTCCACGCCGCCGATGGGCTCGTCCAGCAGATACAGCCGGGCGGCCCGGCTCATGACCATAATGAGCTGAACCTTTTCCCGGGTGCCCTTGCTCATCTGCTTGATCCGCTGCTTGGGCTGGATGTTCAGATGGTGAAGCATCTCCTCCGCAGCCTGACGGCGGAAGTCCGGGTAGAAATCCTCGTAAAAATCCATGAGCTGACCGGCGCTCATCCAGGTGGGGATGGCGGTGCGCTCCGGCAGATAGCTGACCATGGCGTGGGTCTCCCGGCCGGGGGTCCTGCCGTCGATCAAAATTTCCCCGCTGCTGGGGGTCAGCAGGCCATTGGCCAGCTTGATGAGGGTGGTCTTGCCGCTGCCGTTGGGACCTAGAAGGCCCACGATCCGGCCCGGCTCAATGGCAAAGCTGACGCCATCCAGCGCCGGAACCTTGCCGTAGCTCTTGGAGAGCTGGTTACATTCTAAAATCGGCATATGTTCACTCCTTTTCCGACTCCTGCCGCAGCAGCGACAGCAAGTCTTCCTTTTCAAATCCCAGACGCTCCATATCGGTCAGAAAGGACCGCACCCGGTCCGCCGCCAGTGCATGGCGGGCCTCCGTAATGGCCGTCTGATCCTCCGTTACATAGCGGCCGGAGGTCCGCTGGCTGTATACCAGTCCGTCCCGCTCCAGTTCCGTCAAGGCCCGCTGCATGGTGTTGGGGTTGACGCCCGCCTCCATAGCCAGATCCCGCACGGAGGGCAGCCGCTCTCCCGGCGAGAACGCACCGGAGACGATGCCGGCCCGGATCTGCCCGATGAGCTGGGCGTAGATCGGGGCATCATTGGAAAACTGCCAGTTCATGAGCCACCTCCTTGTACTCTTGTATTAAGCAACTAATACAATAACACAAAATGGGGAATTGTCAAGAGGACAGACTTAAATTTTTGAAATTTTTGCGGAAAACCATGTTTCTGATGACACAGGTTCCGCTTGTCCCACAGGCGGATGCGTGGTATAATATTCTGTCACAATGTGGAATTTCGCCGAAAACCGGCGTGATACAACAATAAGGAGGCTTTCATGAGCTGGAAAGAAAAACGATTGATCACGATTCTGAGCATCATTCTGGCGGTGCTGTGCGCTGCGGTGCTCGTCGTGTTGAGCATCCGCTACCGGGCGGCCCAGGCTGCCAAGGATCAGAACACCGTTTCCCCGTCGGACATCGCGGAGACAGCCCAGAGTGAATATGTGGCCCTGTCTTACAGCAATGGCTCCACAACGCTGTCCTTCTCCCTGAATGAGAACGGCGTCTGGACCTGGGACAGTGAGCCGGACTTCCCGCTGGACGATACCCACGTCAAGTCCATTCTGACGATTTTGGAGACCCTCAAGCCCCAGCAGACGCTGGATATGCCGGAGGACCTGTCGGTGTACGGATTGGATGCCCCGGATGTGAGCCTGACGGCCACAGCTCCGGATGACGCGGTGCTGACCGTTACCTTGGGGAATGCCACCACCGATGGAACCAGCTATTACGCGACTATCAACAGCGACCCGGACCACGTTTTTATTCTGGCGGGAACGCTGCGTCAGGCCATGCAGACGCCCATCTACCAGATGTGCCGCCTGCCGGTGCTGCCGGAATTGACGGAGAGCACCATCACGTCCATCCAGCTGCAGGGGCCGCTGGTGGAGCAGGTGGATCTGGAGGGAAATAGCACCCAGGTCCGGAATTCCACTGTGCTCACTGCCACCCATGCGGAAGATGACAGCGCCGCCGTTTCCTGGCGTTCCGGCGGGGCCAACATTACCGACGCCCCGTCTCTGCGGGCGCTGCTGGAGGATCTGGCGGCTCTGAAAGTGGCGGAATGTGTGGACTTCCGTCCCTCTGATGACGCGGTGACCTTCTGCGGTTTTCAGGATCCTGTGACGCTGACGGTGAACTACAAGACCGCTACCGGCATTGAAGGCATTTTTGAAATGAACGTCGGAACTCAGAATATGGGCGGCACCGGCCGCTACGTCCGCTTCGGGGACGAGCCGGCCATCTACCTCATGGAGCTGGAGCTGTTGGACCCCATGATGCGGTTGGCCTATCAGGGAATGAAGGAAGCGTCCTGACGGGAGGGAAGAACGATGCGTGTTCTCATAGTGGAGGATGAGGTCCGTCTGGCGGAGACCCTCCGGGACCTGCTGGAGCTGGAGCGCTATACCGCGGACATCTGTCATGACGGGGAAAGCGGTTTGGATAACGCTTTGTCCGACATCTATGATCTGGTGATTTTAGATGTGATGCTGCCGAAGAAGGACGGATTTTCCGTCCTGCGGGCGCTGCGGCAGGCGGGGAAAACCGTCCCGGTGCTGATGCTCTCGGCCCGTTCGGAGCTTGCGGACCGGGTGGAGGGGCTGGACTGCGGTGCGGACTACTACCTCACCAAGCCCTTTGAACCCAAGGAACTGCTGGCTTGCGTCCGGATGCTGACCCGGCGTCAGCCGGAGCAGCGGGCCTCTCAGAATCTGGAATACGGCGATCTGCGGCTGGAAACGGATATCTTTCAGCTTAGCTGCGGAGAGCGGTCCGTCCGGCTCAGCCGGAAGGAATTTGATATGCTGGAGCTGCTGATGCGGAGCCGGGAAATGGTCCTCACCAAGGAGAATCTGATCCTCAAGCTGTGGGGGTATGAATCCGATGCCGAGGACAACAATGTGGAGGTCTACATTTCCTTTTTGAGGAAAAAGCTGGACTACCTCCACTCGAAGGTAAAGATCCGTACCATCCGCATGGTGGGCTACCGGTTGGAGCAGGAAACCTGACTATTCGACTTTTCCACAGCTTTTTCAACATTTTCCACAGACTTTTCGACAAGGGGAGGCACTTGTCATGATCCGGAAACTGCGCTGGAAATTCGTGGCGGTGTGCATGGGGCTGGTGGCCCTGGTGCTCTCGGCGGTGTTCGGCGCCGCCTATCACGCCGTCCGGCAGAATATTGAGGACCTCAGCCGCCAAATGCTGTATCAGGTCTTGCGGGAGGACAGCGGCCGGGGCGCTGTGCCCAACCCCACCATTGAGATCGGCGGGGACCGGGTGCTGCTGCCTTATTTCACAGTGAATATCTGGGGGGATACCGCCTATATCACCGGCGGTACCTATGCCGATTTGGAGAATACCGATACCCTGCGGGACATTCTCAGCCAATGCCTGGAGCAGGAAGCGGCGGAGGGGACGGTCAACGAGTACCATCTCCGCTACCTCTCCATGGACAACGGCCTTTATCGGAAACTGGCCTTTGTGGATATGTCCATGGAGCAGGCGGTGCTGCGGCGGCTGGTCCGTTCCTACCTGTTGATCGCACTGGGAGCTATGCTGGTGCTGCTGGGCATTGCGGCAGCGGCATCCCGCTGGGTCACCCGGCCGGTGGAGAAGGCATGGAAGCAGCAGCGGCAGTTTTTGTCGGATGCCTCCCATGAACTGAAGACGCCGCTGACGGTAATCCTCTCCAACGCGGAGCTGTTGGAGGGGGCAGGTCTTGCGGAAAAGCCTGCCCGGTGGAGCGGCAACATCCATACCGAGGCGGAGCAGATGCGCACTCTGGTGGAGCAGATGCTGACCTTGGCCCGGGCGGACAACGGCGTCCGGCCTGCCGCCATGGAGCCGCTGAACCTCTCCGATGTGGCCACGGACTGCGTGCTGGCCTTTGAGCCGGTGGCCTTTGAGGCGGGAAAACCTTTGGAGGAGCGGATCGCGGCGGACATTACCGTGGTGGGGGACGCTGACCGCCTGCGGCGGCTGATCTCCATTCTGCTGGACAATGCCGTGAAATACGGCGCGGAGGGCGGCCATATCACCTTGACGCTGGAAAAGATGGACCGGCAGGCCCGACTCACCGTTTCCAATCCCGGTGACCCCATTCCGCCGGAGCATCTGGCCCATCTGTTTGAGCGGTTTTACCGGGCGGACGCCTCCCGTGGGGAAAAATCCGGGTTTGGATTGGGGCTGGCTATTGCGGACACCATCGCCTGGGAACATAAGGGCGCACTGAAGGCGGAGAGCGATACGGCGTCCACCCGCTTTACCTTTACCATGCCATTGAGAAAACAAGCGTAAAAAGAATGAAAAAGCGGAACGGAGAAGCTCTCCGTTCCGCTTTTGTTAGTTGCTTCGGGTTTTACGCCTTTTTCACCTTGCGGGCCATGATCTCCGGGTCCACGCAGAAGAAGGTGAACTCGCCGGTGGCCAGCAGCTTCTCATCCTCACCCAGAATGTCCACCGCCACCAGGCAAGTGGAGTGGCCCCGGTGACGCACCCGGGCGTCAGCCTGGATTTCACCCTCAGACTGGTTGCGCAGGAAGTGAAGAGCGCTGGTCTGCGTGACGTAATTGCGGCCATCGGTGTGGGCGGCAAAGCCGGTGGCGTTGTCTGCCATGGCGTAGATAGCGCCGCCGTGGACCATGCCATAGGAGTTTTTGCTCTCCGGCTGGATATTCAGCCGGAATACGGCGTGATCTTCCTCTACCATGACCATTTCAATATGGTTGTAAGTGGCAAAGAGATTTTTGCGCTCTTTGTCCTTAAACATTTCGATTGTAATTTCGTCCATTCTGTTTTCGTATACCTTTCTATTTACTATTTTTCAGTGTATCATATATCTTCTTCAATTTCTACTCTTTTTTCAAATTCGGGGTTGACAAACAATAAATGTGTGCTATCATGAACACATGAACAGACATTCAAATGAAAGGGGGCCGCTTATGGAGGATCGCTACAACGTGGAGTGCTGTGAATTCATGCATGCCCACGATGAGATCGTAGAGAGAGTACAAAAGGAGATGCCGGGGGAAGATACCCTGTATGACCTGACGGAGCTGTTCCGGATCTTCGGGGATTCCACCCGTATCCGCATCCTGTATGTGCTCTTTGAGGCAGAGATGTGCGTGTGCGACATCGCGGCGCTGCTGGGAATGACCCAATCCGCTATTTCCCATCAGCTCAAGGCACTGAAAAACGCCCGGCTGGTAAAATCCCGGCGGGATGGCAAAACGGTGTTTTATTCTCTGGCGGACGATCATGTGAAAACCATCATCGATCAGGGATTAGAGCATATTCTGGAGTAATTTTTGATTTCCAATTCAGTTCTCATAAATATTAAAATCAGGAGGAAGCTATTATGAAGAAGCATTACAAGTTCGAGATCGACTGCGCCAACTGTGCCGCCAAGGTGGAGGACGCCATTAAAAAGATCGACGGCGTCAACAACGCCACGGTGAGCTTCATGACCCAGAAGCTGACGCTGGACGCCGATGACGCCCGCTTTGACGAGATCTTGCAAAAGGTCGTGGCTACCGCGAAGAAGATCGAGCCGGACTGCGAGCTGCACCTGTAAGAACGCCGCCGCTGGCGCGTTTCGGAGCGCAACTGCCGTAAGGCGGCGCTTCGCCTATTCCCGAAAAGGAGGATACGATGACGACCCTTTCCAAAAAGCAAAGAAAAATGCGGAACCGCATCCTGATTGCGGCGGCTCTGCTGATTCTGGTCAAGCTGCTGCCCCTTACCGGCTGGGTCCGGGGGCTGTGCTGTCTGGCGCCGTATTTCATCATCGGCTATGATGTGCTGCGGAAGGCGGCACTGGGTATTATCAATGGACAGGTCTTTGACGAAAACTTCCTGATGGCCCTTGCCACCGTGGGTGCCTATGCTACCGGGGAGTTTGATGAGGCTGTGTTCGTCATGCTGTTCTACCAGACCGGTGAGCTGTTTCAGGATTATGCCGTGGGCAAGTCCCGGACCTCCATTGCCGCGTTGATGGACATTCGTCCGGACACCGCCAATCTGGAAACGGAAAACGGCTTGGAAACGGTGGATCCGGAGGATGTGGCCGTCGGCTCCGTCATCGTGGTGAAGCCCGGCGAGCGGGTACCGCTGGACGGTACGGTGTTAGAGGGCAGTTCCACACTGGATACCGCCGCCCTCACCGGGGAAGCCCTGCCCCGGAGCATCGCGGCGGGGGACGACATCATCAGCGGCTGCGTGAACCTGACGGGGTTGCTGCGGGTGACGGTGACAAAGCCCTGTGAGGAATCCACGGTTTCCAAAATTCTGGAGCTGGTGGAGAATTCCAGCGAAAAGAAAGCCGTCAGCGAGCAGTTCATCACCCGGTTTGCCAAATACTATACCCCCTGTGTGGTGTATGCGGCGCTGGCTCTGTTCCTGATCCCTACGGTCCTGTTGGCGGTGCTGCCCACCCTTCCCGGATTTCTGGCGGGCACCGTCTGGACGGACTGGCTCCACCGGGCGTTGACCTTTCTGGTCATCTCCTGCCCCTGCGCGCTGGTGATCTCCGTACCGCTGAGCTTTTTCGGCGGCATCGGCGGCGCCTCCAAGTGCGGTATTCTGGTCAAGGGCGGCAACTATCTGGAAGCGCTGGCCAAGGCGGACACCGTGGTGTTCGACAAGACCGGCACCCTGACGAAAGGCACCTTTGCCGTATCCGCCGTCCATCCGGAGGCGGGCTTTGAAGCGGATCAGGTGCTGGAATACGCGGCTCTGGCGGAGCAATATTCCACGCACCCCATTGCCGTCTCTCTGCGGGAGGCCTGCAAAAGCGGAATGGACCGCAGCCGGGTCTCCAACGTGGAGGAGATCGCCGGACACGGTATCATGGCGGAGGTGGACGGCAAGCGCGTCGGCGTGGGCAACAGCCGCCTGATGGAGCGTCAGAGCGTCAACTGGCTGCCCTGCGAGCTGCCCGGCACCATCGTCCATGTGACCATCGACGGCTTCTACGCCGGGCATATCGTGATCGCGGATCAGCCCAAGCCCGACGCCAAGGAGGCCATTGTCCAGCTGAAGGCTATGGGTGTGAAAAAGACGGTCATGCTCACCGGCGATACCAAGGAAGTGGCCCATACGGTGGCGGATGCACTGGGATTGGACGAGTACCACGCGGAGCTGCTGCCTGCCGACAAGGTGGCACGGGTAGAGGAACTGCTGAAGCAGGAGACCGGTAAGCTGGCCTTTGTAGGTGATGGCATCAACGATGCGCCGGTGCTGACCCGCGCGGACATCGGTATTGCCATGGGCGGTCTGGGCAGCGACGCGGCTATCGAAGCTGCCGACATCGTGCTCATGGACGATCAGCCCACCAAGATCGCCGCAGCCATCCGCATTGCCCGCAAAACGGTGCGGATCGTGCGGGAGAACATCGTCTTTGCCCTGACGGTGAAAGCCATCGTTCTGGTGATGGGCGCGCTGGGCAAGGCCCCCATGTGGCTGGCCGTGTTTGCCGACGTAGGCGTGGCATTTTTGGCCATTCTCAACGCCATGCGCTGCCTGTATACAGAAAAGGATAAGAAATGACACCGCAGCCCCGCCGTGCAGTACACGGCGGGGTTGTGTCCTATTCTGACACCCGGCAAAAAAGGAACAGGGAGGGCGCAGCCCTCCCTGTTCCTTTTGTTCAGCGCAGATCGGATACAATGTTGTCCACGGCGTTGTCCACCGCGATACCCAGCTTGCGGATGCTTTTCCCTACCTGTGTTTTCATGGGGTCCCGTCCGTAGGGCGACATCATACCCATTGCGGCGCCGGCCAGCAGACCGGCGCTCATGCCGACCCAAAATCCGGCACAACCTTTCATACTCCGTCACTCCTTTTTCGGTCTGAGGGTAGTATGCCCGGAGAAACGGAAAGCATGATGGAAACTCATTCCAGAATTACGCCGCCACCCACCACGGCATCTCCGTCATAGAGGACAACGAACTGTCCCGGCGTCACCGCCCGCTGGGGCTCCCGGAACCGCAGGCGTACCTGCCCACCGGACAGCGGCTCCGCCACGGCCTCCGCTTCCCGCTGGGAATAGCGGGTCTTGACGGTGACGGTCATAGGGGCGGTCAAAGCGGGAATGGAGATCCAGTTCCAGTCCCCGGCAATCAGCTCTGAGGTGAACAGGTCCTCATTGTGACCCAGATAGACGGCGTGGTCCGCCGGATCCTTCCGCAGGACGTACAGCGGCGGTTCGATGGCAAGACCCAGTCCCTTGTGCTGGCCCTTGGTGTAGCGGATGAACCCCTTGTGCTGGCCTAAGATGCGGCCCTCCTGATCCACAAACGGCCCGGTGGGGGATTCGTGTCCCACGCAGCGGGTAATGAAGCTCACATAGTCCCCGTCCGGCACGAAGCAGATATCCTGACTGTCCCGCTTTTGGGCGTTGATCAGGCCGTGAGCCTCCGCCAAGGCCCGTACCGCCGGTTTTTCCAGATCGCCCAAGGGGAACAGCGTCCGGGAAAGCTGCTCCTGCGTCAAACGGCAGAGAAAGTAGCTCTGGTCCTTGGAACGGTCCGTCCCCCGGCAGAGCAGGTGACGGCCGGTGGCAGGATCCTGTCGGATTTTGGCGTAGTGGCCGGTGGCCAGATAGTCCGCCCCTAGCTTTCGGGCGGCGTCCCACATGGCGCCGAACTTGATCCTCCGGTTGCAGAACACGCAGGGATTCGGCGTGCGGCCCGCCTCGTATTCCCGGATGAAATAGTCGATGACCGTTGCCCGGAATTCCGGGGAGAGGTCCATATCGTAGAAGGGAAGCCCCAGCAGAGATGCCACGGCCCGGGCGTCGGAGCCGTCATCCGGAAGGCGGTCTGCCGGTAAAGGCAGACCGCTTAACAGGGACAGATGCAGGCCGCTGACGGCGTATCCCTGCTCTTGCAGCAAGACCGCGGCGGCAGAGCTGTCCACTCCGCCGCTCATTCCCAAAAATACCTGTGCCATAGAAGCCTCCTATGCGTCAATGCACATTCCAGATCGTATTATGTCGAATAGATATGCCAAATGGTATTAAAAGAACTATCGTGTAGAAAAAGAAAAGCGGCTTTGCGCCGCTTTTCTGAGGTTACGATAAAACGGTAAGATTTTCGTTACGGTAAGGAAGAGTGTGCGCGGGAAACCCAAGAAGGGTGTCCTGCGCCATTAAAATCCAATATTTTCAGAACTTTTATAAAGTTCTGAAAATAAGGTCAGCGGGGCGAAAAGAATTTTTCGGCACGCTGAAGCGGCTTTGCGCCGCTTTTCTGGGGTTACGATAAAACGGTAAGATTTTCGTTCGCCTATTATTCCAGATTCCGCACGGCAAACGCATCAGAGGGAAGCGCGTCCGCCAACCCCAGCAGTGGGCGGCTAAAGCCGCCATTGTAGACGGAGGGGATGTCGGAAAGTTGACTGCCCAACTGCCGGTCCGGCAGAGAGACTATAAAGCGGCTGCCCTTGCCGGGGGCGGACTCCACGGTGATGCTCCCACCGTGCTTTTCCGCGATGGCCCGGCACAGGGGAAGGCCCAGACCCAAGCCATAGGGCGCAGGAGTGGGATGGCCCGGCTGAAAGCAGCCGTCGAACAGATGGGCCATCCGCTCCGGCGGGATGCCGCAGCCGGTGTCACTGACGGTCAGCCGCAAAGTTTCACCGCTTTTTTTCAGTTCCACCGTGACGGTGCCGCCGGCAGGTGTAAATTTCATCGCGTTGGAAAGCAGGTGATAAAGCATCTGCTCCACGGCGGCAGGATGAATGGCGCAGACCCGCCGATCCATGGCGCAGACAAATTTCAACTGAATCCCCAACTGTTCTGCCAGATCCGCAGTGGACTCGCAGACCTCAGAGACCAGCTTTACCAGATCAGCGTCCCGCAGAGACAGCGTTTGGCTGTCTGACAGATACTCTGCGGCGGACATACTGTTGACCAGCCGCAGCAGCCGGAAAAAACTTTGCTCCAAAATGGCGGCCTTGGCGTCCAAGGCTGGGTCCTGCTCCCGCTGCTCCGGAGGAATGACCTGAGAAGCCGCCAGGTACAGATTGCTGAGCAGGCTGCGCATCTGGTTGGCAATGTTCGGCAGCAGAGCTGCCTCGGTCTCGTGCTGCTCCATAACAGTGCCTCACTTTCTGTTTTGCATCAAAACTATCATAAGCCGCAGAGTGAAAATTACACCAGGAAAACATTTCCCAATGCGGGATGGTATCAATCAGCATATCAAAAATTTAGGAAGAAAACAAGAATTTTGTCGGAAATTTGAAATAATTTAACTTTTCACAAGTAAACGATGTGGTAAACGATGTGCTATGCAAAGGGGCTAAGAGCCGTTGGAAAAGGCAGATTTAATTTTACAGATCGTCCATTTCGCCTTTTAGAAAATGCGCCTATAATGAAAGCAACAAATCAACGCCCAAATGGCAGGAGGGATCTGTTTATGGCGATCAAGGTAGGCATTAACGGCTTCGGCCGCATTGGCCGCGTAGCTCTGCGGATCATGGTGGAGCGTGGCAGCAGCAGTTATCAGATCTGCGGCATCAACCTGCGGAATGCGGATCTGGATTACATGGTCTATCAGGTGAAATACGACTCCGTGTTCCGGACTTTCCGGGATACGGTGGAGCACGATGACCGGCACCTCATCATCAACGGCAAGAAGATCCGGGTCTACAGCGAGAGCGATGCTTCCCAGATCCCCTGGGATGACTGCGGCGCGGAGTATATCATCGAATCCACCGGTGTGTTCAACACCGTGGAAAAGGCCAGCGCCCATTTGCAGAACGGTGCGAAAAAGGTCATTATCTCTGCCCCCTCCAAGGATGACATCATGCCCACCTTCGTCATGGGCGTCAACCATCTGAAGTACACCCCGGATATGAACGTGGTGTCCAACGCCTCCTGCACCACCAACTGTCTGGCCCCCATGACCAAGGTCATCAACGATACCTTCGGTATCCGGCAGGCCCTTATGTCCACCATCCACTCCGCCACCGCCAAGCAGAAGGCCGTGGACTCCCGTGCAGGCCGGGACTGGCGGACGGGCCGCAGCGTTCTGGGCAACATTATCCCCTCCAGCACCGGTGCTGCCAAGGCTGTTGGTCAGGTGATCCCGGAACTGAAAGGCAAAATGACCGGCATGAGCTTCCGTGTACCCACCAACGATGTGTCTGTGGTGGACCTTACCGCCCGGCTCATCCATCCCGCCAGCTATCACGATGTGTGCGTGGCCATGCGGAACGCAGCCAAGAACAGCATGAAAGGCATCATCACCTGCACCACGGATCAGGTGGTCTCCTCCGACCTGACGGGCTTTTCCGAGACCTGCATCTTTGACGAGACTGCCGGTATCATGCTGGATGACGATTTCGTGAAGCTCATTGCATGGTATGATAACGAATGGGGCTACACCAGCAAGCTGCTGGACCTCATGGCCCACATGTACGAGGTGGACCACCAGTAAATACGGGAAAAGTTATCTATTTCGCAACTCTTTCTTGCTGCTTCTTTACTCAAGAAAAGTGCGTGGATGGAAAAGACTGTGCCAAGTGGAATAGCGAATTTTTTCGTTGTTCCATCAGGTGAATTCCCCACAAGCAATGAAAACACTCTTTTTTCGGTATTGTATAGCCGGAAAAGGAGTGTTTTTTATGTTGTTGTCTACTGTGAAGGATGAGTTTGTGTTCCATTGCCAGAGCCGGAATCTATCGCCTAAAACCACGAAAAATTATCGTAAACAAATTGAATATCTTTTGAATTACCTTGCCGCTGAATACCAAGTGACCCATATTGAAGATGTCAAGCCGGAGCATATCAAAACTTTTCTTGTAAAAATGAAAGTCTCGCATAAAGTGAACTATATCAATGACCTGCTGAAAGCGTTCAAGGTGTTCTTCAAATATGCCTATGCAGAAGGATACACCGATACCTTAGTGACAGAGAAAATCTCCAATATGAAAAAGCCTAAAGTTCTTATCCGCACATTCTCAGAAGCGGAACTCAAACGGCTATCTAATTACTACCAAGGCTACACATATTTGCAACTGCGAAACCGAGTCATGCTCTTGCTTTTGATCGATACAGGCATCCGTATGAGTGAATTGATAGGACTGACCGAGGAACAGTTAAAGTATGATTATATTTTAATTCGCGGCAAAGGCAACAAAGAACGCGTTGTACCCAAATCTCCTACGTTAAGCAAATGGCTGCTGAAATTTCTGACTGTACGGAAGTCTTATTTTGCATATCAAATTGTACCGAATAACATTTTCCTAAGTCGGAATGGTAAACCATTGAATAGTTCCATGGTAGATAGAGTCATAAAAAATGCAGGAGCGGCTTGTAATATTTCACCAGATGTGCGGGTATCCGCTCATACTTTCCGTCATACCTATGCACAGTTCCAACTAAAGGCAGGCTTGGATATTTACTCCCTGTCCCGCTTGCTGGGGCATGAGAATATATCTATTACCCAGACCTATTTGAACGGCATGAGAGATGAAGAAGTGCTGCATCAAGCACAGCACACAAAATTATTCTATTTTCAGTATAATCAGTACCGAGAGAATGCTGAAAGTGGCGACTTATCTGCTTCAATAGCCATGGAACAAGCCGCCATCTGCGCTATCATATTTCAGGCACTCGCAGTGGAAAGCTATGTTAACTTATTTGGCTCAGTAGTTTTAGGTGATGACGTGTTTCGATGCCGCTATGAATCAGAAATAAATAAGAAGCACAGGGCTAGTACAATTGATAAAATTAAGAATATCTGTAATATAGAATTAGGAAATCCCTATCCAACCAGTGGAGAACATTTTAGAATACTAAAGGGCCTGATTGATAAGAGGAACAAACTTGTTCACCCAAAATCTAAACCTCATACTATAGAGAACCGGTCCTTCAATTATAAAAAGCCAGAAGACTCATACTCAGATTATGTGCAGGCATTCAACGAAGAAATAGGCTTTATTTACAACAATTTAGAAGCTGAAATGCTTGTTTACGATGACTTGAAAAAGAATTTAGCGTGTTGCAATAAAGGTGTAGAAGTTATTGGATTTCTACGGGATGATTTGGAAAAAGAAATCGGAAAAGTTATTGCAGACTCTATAAGAACGGCATATAATAAACTTTAGAAAGCAGGGTAAAATCTGTTAAGAACCCTGATAATAAACTAAAGCAAAAAATGTAAGGCTATCATATCGAAAACGATGTATTTTCAAGCGTTTGATGGGGAATTCTACTGTTGGGGACAATCTAACGAATGGGGCTACACCAGCAAGCTGCTGGACCTCATGGCCCACATGTACGAG
>OMGW01000082.1_pt1 | contig 34838 bp, 36 predicted proteins | sample 1646131 | NCBI WGS metagenome assembly OMGW01 (sample SAMN05578588, study PRJEB25193) | human gut metagenome | biome: Human Microbiome; feature: human-associated habitat; material: feces | host: Homo sapiens | place: USA:Birmingham
TCTAAGAACCTTTGCAGCTTTGTTGCTGATTGCTGTGTAATTTGCGGTTTTCCCGGATTGGACATCACCCAACACCAATCCGCGTCGCTGAAAAGGTTCTTTACTTTGCGGATCTCCGAGCAGATCGACGATCTCGTCAGAAACTTTATCCAGCGTTGCGGTAACTCTCGGATTCCAATGTTTTATTTCCTCCAGATATTTTTTATATCGATTCCAGAAGAAAAAGTCCAAATCTGCTCTTCTGGAAGGAAGCCACGATTTATGAGGTGTATTTCGATCATTGATGTACACGCCGACATCCATCTGTATAACAATCGACGCACGCAGACGGACAAGAATTTCTGCAAATTCCTCATCCGATACTGGAAGTGTGCTCAGCGTTGCACGCATGCTTTGTGCAAGCGTAAGAAATTCTTCCTCTGTAGGCGGAACTTCCTTGTACCGAGTACTAACCGCTGCGGAAATGAGATTTTCCAACATTTCAATATTAGGGTTTAACATTGCCGTCCTCCTTTGCTTTTAGAGCGCGAATCACATCCGGATATCCGCAGAAAGGATCAGTATGCTCTATCTTTTCAAGCATTTCACGCCGCATAATGCTGCTGGGCAGAACGGACAGCATCTGTTCCAGCGTTTTGAACATCTCCTGCTCGCCCATATCCGCATCATTCTCAATCTTTTCGTCATTATTAAGATCAATGTAAAGTTGATTCAGAGGGATTCCTCGTTCTATGTATTTCAGTAATGTTTCAAGCTTGCCTCGAATTTCCGGAGCTTCGGCAACGATCTGATCTACCAACACATGGTCTCGGTTGATTTCATATACGATGCCGTTTTCCGGCGTTTTTAATCGGGTCCACATATGCTCAACCGAATCCGAAGTTTCCTTTTTCCCTCTGAACGTCCATGTCCGCTTACTTTTATCTGCAATACGATCAATTACAGTCTGAAGGCTATTCCTCACCTCGGCAGGTGGAATTGCATGAGATTTCTTAATATCCAGAGTCCACAAATCGTCCAAGTCATTTGGAATATCGACCATAACACGAGCCAGCTTTGAAAGATCACCCTGCCGCATCATACGGAACCACGTTCCCCAAATTAGAAGCCGCTTGTTTCGATATACATAAAAGCCCTGCCGTTTGCGAATTCCATCTTTGCCGCCAAGTTGGTTCTTTTCCTCTTCAGTCATTTTAGAAATATGAGGCAGAATATATGGCGTTACTAGAATGCGTTTCCCTCGAATCACCAGCGTTTCTGTGTCCATGGCTTGCGTGCTCTTCTTTATCAAAAACGGATCTGCCGCTTTAAGCTTTACTCCATTGAAAAGTATTTCTAGCTTTTTTATTCCGGATTCCCCGGATAAGTACCTGTGAAATACCAGTTCAAGGTGCTGCCTTACCTCGTCCATTTTTCGGCCAAGCGATTTTTCATAATCTACTTCACCCATCAGCAAACGGTCGAGGTTCTGCCATACAACCAATGTACCGCTATCCTGCTCATACAAATCAGAAATATGAGGAACTGAGGCAAAGTCTTCTTTATCAAGGATCAACAGTGACCATGCACCTGTTTTAATAACGTAATCAAGATCCCAGCGCCGTCCAATTACCTGATCTCCCTGTTTGCTGATTACGGTCAAAACACGGCACTGAGACAAAGAGGCAGTCTTCAGGCCTAAGCCATATCGTCCCAAGTCAGACGAGTCTCGTGTCTCAGTCGGACTCTTACTCCCATACTGCATAGCGATATTCATTTGAGCATCATCCATACCGGTACCATTATCCAGAATTGAGACATATGCATCGCCTACCGGAAAGAATGACAGCTGAACTTTCCCGGCTTTTGCAGCAATACTGTTGTCAATAATATCTGCAATTGCAGCTTCTAAGCTATAGCCAATTGCTCGTGTTGATTCCATTAAAACAGGGGCAAACGGAGGCGTCTCTCTTACCTGCATATCGTCCTTCCTCTCTGCAATCACATTAACGGCGGCGAAATACTCCTATATAACAATTATCGCATGCAGTGTGTCCTAAAAACCGGACTCAGTCTTTCAAATTGGCTTCCGGCATAAATTCCATAATATCTCCTATATCCACATTCAAAGTAGAGCAAATCTTACTAAGCACGGACAGTGTAACTTCCTCGTCCCGCCGCAGCCGGGTCATGGTGTTCGGCGCGATGCCTGCCGCTTTGCGCAGATCGGCTTTGCTCATCTTCTTATCGACGAGCAGCTTCCAAAGTTTGTTATACGAAATAGCCATTCCTGTTCGACCTCCGGCTACAAATATCGTTCTAATTATACATCTTTCTCGATCATAAGGCAAGAGAGCTTCGCATCGTGTTGCGAAACTCTCTAATTTCAAAAACAGCTTGCATGCAAGACTCTTACACATAGATCGTTCGTATATCTTGGCAGCAGTTTTACTTCTCATTTTCCGCTCGGCGTCAATATCATAAGGGCTTGGGATTATCCCAAAATCGCCGCGTGTCCGGACAGCGGCTGTGCTTGCTAATCCACCAAATCCCAGTTTTCTCTGTCCCAACGCCGCTCTTTCTCTCCGCCGAAATCTGTGCTATACTGTAAGAAAATCAGCGGAAGGAGGGCTTATTCATGGCGCTCAAACGGGTATTTGCCGGGTTTTACACGCGATACGACGGAAGGCCCATCTTCGTTGTCCGAGTGCTCAAGGACATCGACACCGGCGAGTCCATCGTGGTCTGCAAGGATGCCAGCTTTTCCAAAGAAGACAACGAGCATTACTACCTCATCCGGTACACCTCCTTCTGCGAGCAGGTCGAAGTCGATGGCGTGCTGCGGGACAAATACGTCCGTCAGACCCGGCGCGAGATCGACGAAGGCACCGTCCGCGAAGTGTATGAGGACGGCTTTCCGGAGCCCAAAAGCAAGCCATTCACTTATGTTGATGACGAGTACGTGGAGCGCGCCATCCGTTGCAGCAGAACCTACTATGAATACGCCAAGGACATCTGTGAAAACTACCGGATGGATCTGCGGCGATACAAACTCATCCGGGAACGTAAGCAGTACATCGGCATATCCAACCGCGAGACATATCAGGCCATGTGCGAGGATCTTGCGTTTGCTCAGCAGTCCCTCAAAACAGTGCTCAACGACTACGCCGATCTCTTCCGGAAACGTTTCTCCGAGGGGCTGTCCATCCGCAGGGCAGCGGATGCCATGCAGCAGAATCGCGGCGTGATCGAGCGGCGTCAGGCCGCGCTCTATCGGGCGTTCGCCCAGCTCTTGCAGCAGCGGGATGAGGCGGACGGCGTCTGTCGGCTGATGCAGAAAATTGAATGCGATCAAAGGGATATAGAGGATTTGCTCGAATAATTGATGCAAAAAAGAAGTGCTTGTCGTAGTGGCAAGCGCTTCTTTTTTGCCCTTGTTATGACAGAACCGTGACACTCCGCATCATTTTGTCCGTTGAATAGTAGAAAGGGCAATTTGAAGCAGAACGCATGGCTTGCCTCTCCGTCCTCGAAACTCTTTTGAGAAATCTGGGACAAAACCGGCCTCTGATTCACTTAGCTAAGTAGAGGGGGGATCAGGGGCAAGAGAAGTTTTTTGAAAAAGGGTGCCAAGTTTTTAGAGAAAAATGTCCGTTAAAAGGTAGAGAGGAAAACGTCCGTGAGACAAAATCGTGACACTCCGATTCATTCTGTCCGTTGGTTATATAGAAGGGGAAAACAATTTTCTCTCGACCCCTGTTTTTCTCTTGAAAATTGTCCGTTGTAAAGTGAAAGGCAAACAGCTTCGCTTCCAAGCCGCCCTTCAAACAAAGTTTTTCAAAATTGAAAGGAGAAACATTATGATCACTTACCACAACCGTACCCACATGACCGCTGTACCCACCCGCCTCCTGCTGGATACGAACCTCTCCGCAGAAGCCAAGCTCACCGGCGCGCTCTTGTACACCTTCGAGGACGGCGGTCTGAGTGCGCAGGAACTTGCAGATGTTCTGGGCCTTCCGCCCGAAAAAGTCGCTCCGGTTTTTGCTGAACTCACCGGCAACGGCTATCTGGAAATTCTGGAAGAAAACGGTGCCTTCGGGCTGCACCTGAAGGGGTGAGCCTCATGCCAGACCGCACGCGCCCCATCCGCAAGGAAATCTGCCTGAACGAGCAGGAACTGAATCTCATCCAGCACAAAATGCGCCAGTTGGGGACACACAACTTCGGGGCGTATGCCCGGAAGATGCTGATCGATGGCTACATCATCAAGGTCGATTACACCGAGCAGAAAAAGTTAGCTGCCGCCGTCAGCCGTGCCGCCTCGAACATCAACCAGATTTGCCGCCGCATCAACAGCACCGGGCACGTTTATGAAGATGACGTTGCCGAGCTGAAAGCGCGGCAGACTGAAATCTGGGAGCTGCTGAAAGTGCGGCAGAAAGATGAGCTTTGACCACAACGGGATTTTCCATGTGTGGGTTTTCCGTCACCGGTTTTCCGGACGGTGGACAAGCTGACGCTCCGGAGCGTTCCGCAACCGGATTTCAGGACGACGGTTTTTGTGCCCTCCATCGGGGCTGAAATTCATCCTCTAACTAATAAGAAATAAATCAAGATACAAGAGAATCATCCATCAATCAATCAACACAAAAATGGATGGATTGATGGATGGGATAGGAGGTCAGATGAAAACTTTTTGCAAGCTCACAGCGCAGAGTCCAGCCGTGTCCTATGTGCCGCTTCCAAGGTTCCTTCTCCAAGACGAAGCCCTGCGAGACATCAGCAACGACGCCAAGGTGCTCTATGCGCTGCTGCTGGACAGAGCAAGCATTTCCCGGCAGAACGGCTACGTCGAGCCGGACGGCACGATCCGGCTGTACTTCACCTTGGAGCAGGCGCAGACCAAACTCCACCGCAGCCGCCAGAGCGCCACGCGGATCTTCCGGGAGCTGGAGTACAGCGGCTTGATTATCCGAAAAAAGCAGGGGCTGGGCAAGCCCGCGCTTATTACGCTGAACTACCCAGCTGACGCAAAGCTCATCGCAAAGGAGGGTGAAGATGCACAAGCTTGATCCCATCGAGTGGCTGCCGGATGGCACGTTCTTCCGCCTGACGCCAGGACAGCTCCGCAGCGTGCGCGGCCTTACAAAGCGCTGCTGTAACTTCTTGGATGGCGACTGCCTGCTGCTGGACGGTGTTTGCCCGCAGTACATCTCCCGCAGCCTGATCTGCCGGTGGTTTCGCCGCGCCGTGCTGCCCCAGCAGCCCAAGCTGGAACAGGCCATTCTCAGCCCCAAGAAGCTGCGCCGCTGCAAAGTCTGCGGCACGGGCATCCTCGCCCGCTCCGGCAGGGCAAAATACTGCCCCGCCTGCGCCAAGGATGTTCACCGCCAGCAGAAGGCGAAATCCGCCCGCAAACGGAGGTCCGGTGTAGACAATTCAGGGTCGAAAAGCCCTTGAATTGCAAGCCTTCCCGCACCGCCAAAACCGTGCGGCAATACGATTTCCCTCGCAGCCTTGAAATTGAATTCTATTTGTCTACATAGCAACTGGAACACACGCATAGATTGAAGAAGAAAACGCTCTGGAAAGGAGGGCAGCCATGGAAGTATTTCTGATCTTCCCGAAATCAAAGCAGGCGCAGCAGGAGCTTGGGCAGGAGCTGGCGAAGTTCCAGTCCGAGCAGGCGCTGAAATCCATCCAAAAGCTGCCCTGTTCCACGGAGCAGAAGCTGGAACTGGTAGACGCCGCCGTGAAGCATCTGAAAGCACAGCAATAATACATAGCAAACGGGCAGACCGGCATTCAACGCCGGTCTGCTCGTTTACTGCTATGGTTATGTCTGTTTGAAATACTTCTCCCATGTGGATTTGAAAATCTGCTTACGGTTTTGCTCCCAATGCTTGAGATTTCCAAGGCTGACGCCCAGCTTGTCCGCATACTGCCTTTGCGTCAGCCCCAGCTTCATTCGGATTGCCTTGATCTGGTTGCCCTGACCATTCCTCAGAAATAGATTGTAGTCATCCAGAAGCGTATCGACCGGCACTTCAAAAAGCTGCGCGATTTTCTCCATGTGCTCTGGCGGATAGAGGTCTTTGCCGTATTCTTCATAGTGGACATAGGTGCTCCGGTCTATCCCGGCGTAGTCTGCAACGTCTTTCTGCCGCAGTCCTTTCTGGTAGCGAAGCCAGCGCAGCTTGTCCGCTGTTTCGGTGATTTCTGAGAAGTCCGGGAACTGCAAATTGAACTTTTCTGCGTCCTGAAACTTGTGCGGCAGCACCACTGGAAACTGAAGAATTTGCAGCGGGGCTACTTTTACTGCACCCGATACATTGGAAATCAGGATATAGCAGCGGACTCCCACTCTCGCCAGCAGGCGCCATTTTGCCTCAAAAGACACCCGTTCCGCCACCTCAATCGCTGATTGTTCCGCTGCGATAGTATAGCATTTTCAATACATCTTGCTGCGTAAGTAGCCAGACGGGCGCCTTTGGAGGGATCAAAGCTGGAGATCCCCTTGATAAGCCCAATGGTCCCAATGGAGATCAGGTCATCCTGATCGGAACTTTGCGCATAGTATTTTTTCACAATATGTGCCACAAGGCGAAGATTCCGCTCAATGAGGACATTCCGGGCCTCCGGGTCCCCCTGAGCCAGACGTTCCAGCCACATCCTTTCCTCACTGGCGGAAAGGGGGCGGGGAAAGGACCCACTGCGGTCCAGCCGCAGAGAAAATAAAAGCATGTTGGCAAACAGCATCAGCGCGGCAGAAATCATGCGCACCACCTCCTGTTCACCTTTATGACGGGAAGGGAAGTCCCTATGTCTTGCGGCGACGGGGACGGCGTGTTAAAACGTGTTAAAATGAATGGCAGAGACTGATGGCGGCTGCAGAGAGACTGCTCTGATTTTTTCATGCGGCGGCAGCTGCTCCCGTTGACAGATGACGCCAACAGGTGTAAATTACATACCGGTTTCTATAAAAAAGAGCCCCTAAAACGAAAGTACAGATCACGTGCTCTGGAGATCAGGCTCAGGGTCTTGCTTTTCAGTGCGGCCATGGACCGAAAACTGCGGGGGCATTTTAATTAGGAGCGAACGCAACATGAGTCTGGGAGAATAGAAGCACCGACCTCGGTGCACTGACGGTGCGCCGGCCGGGGTTTCTGTTCTTATTGACTGCGGATGCCTCCGGGCGTATGCTCGTTGAGAGGCGCAGAAAGGTGGAATGAACATGCGGTATAAGGAGTTTGGAAAAACAGGGATGAAGGTGTCCGAGATGGCGCTGGGAACCTGGGGGATCGGCGGAGCGGGCTGGGATGACAATCCGGAAGAGACCCGTATTGATGCGATCTGCGCCGCAGTGGAAAATGGTGTCAATTTTATTGATACCGCACCGGCCTATAATGCCGGTGCAGCCGAATGTCTGGTGGGGAAGGCGCTCAAGCAGAGCGGAACGCGCCAAAGGGTCATAGTGGCAACAAAGTGCGGAAATTTCTACATGGGAAATGGGACGTATGTTCGTGACGGACACTATGACAAAATCATTCAGCAGTGTGACGATTCCCTCAAAAACCTGCAGACGGATTATATCGACCTGATGCTGATTCATTGGCCGGATGTCAATACCGACTTTGCTGAGACTGCTGACGCACTGAATGCGCTTAAAAAATCCGGTAAGGTTCTTCATATCGGTGTTTCCAACTTTACAAGGGAGCAAATGGAGGAGATCGGGCAGTATTGTACGTTGGAAGCCTATCAGCCGCAGTACTCTATGGTTGTCCGCACAAATGAAGAACAGATGAAGTGGGCGGCTGAACAGGGCATGGGCGTCATGACATACGGTTCTCTGGGCGGCGGGATCTTAACAGGAGCATTCCGGAAGCTGACAACCTTTGAAGCCACGGACAGTCGGAACCGTTTTTATAAGCACTTCCAGGAGCCAATGTTCTCTAAGGTTATGAAGGTCTTGGAAGTCATGGATCGGATCTCCGCTGATCGGGATAACGTGCCCCTGTCTCAAATCGCACTGAACTGGTGCGCACAGAAGGAATTTGTTTCTTCCTGTATTGTCGGTGCACAAAGCAGACGGAAGATCGAAGAAAACTGTGCTGCCTATCAGTGGATGCTGACTTCGGAAGAAATCGCCTTGCTGGACGCGGCAATCGAGCAGTATCTGGTGGAGCAATAAACTGATAGTGAAGAACTGAGGGAGAGGGGGCTTTCGTCTGGTCCGAAAAGCTTGCTTTTAGGGATCGAAACCGTTTGGAAGCCTTCTCTCCTGAACGATATGCAAGTGGTACAGCTTTAAAATGCATATTGAGAAATGATGATCATTGCCGCAAACGCTGTGCAAATAGCACAAAAAATGTTAAATATTTATAAAAAATCTCACAATTGAAAAACAAGAAATAGTATGATATTTTTAAAAAGGCCAATTTAGATCGTTTGTGATTTTTTTCGCATTCCAATCCATTACTGTGGCAACCGTCCGGTCTGGCCAGATGCGGCCTGGTCCGCAAGATGGAACGCCATAGATTTTGGTTAAAACATTCTCTTGTACCGGCGCAAAGTCTGTTGAGATTTTGATGTTTTTACATGTTTAAAATCAGTGCTCGATTCGGAGCACTCTTTTAACCCCCTGTTTCGTGCACGAACACGGAAATGGCAATGAGATACGATACGTGAGGTCAGTGTAATGGTAACCGTTGAAATGGTGGCAAAGATGGCCGGTGTGTCGCGTGGAACCGTTGACCGCGTTCTCCACCATCGGGGAGAGGTCAAGAGCGAAACTGCCGAGAGAGTTCGACAGGTCATGCGCGAGTTGGATTTTCAGCCGAACACATTGGGCCGAGCTTTTTCAATAGCGAAAAAGAGAAACCGGATCGGGATCTTTCTATCAGCGCGTGAACCGGACTTTCAAGAACAGATCAAGCAGGGCATAGAAGACGGTGTCGCCTATGCACAGCAGCATGGAATCGAAGCTGTGATCGAAGTGGTTTCTCCGGATGATGAGCTGCTGTATTTGCAGAAGATCGATGAGATGATCGCTTCCGAGGTTCAAGGGATCGTTTTACGCGGGATCGAGTCCAAGGCGTTTGACGAACGGCTTCAGATCCTGAAGAAGCAGGGAATTCCTGTTTTTACGTATAACCAAGATGTGCGGCCGGCACTGAGAAACTGCTATGTGGGCATTGACTCCTGCCGCGCCGGAAAATGTGCGGCGCTTTTGATGCGGCAGATCTCCCCACCTGACGGATACGCCTTGATCGTGGGCGTAACGCCCCAGCATAAGGACAGCGAAAAACGGATAGAGGGATTTCTGGAGCAATGGGGCCTTGCCCCAAAGGCATCGTCAGGATACCGGATCATTTATGGAGAAGGCTATCATGATGTTGCATACGCTCGTACGCGGGATGCCTTGAATGAGATGCCGAACATCACGGGTATCTTCGTCAGCGGCGCGGGCCTGAGCGGCGTAGCGCAGGCGGTATACGAACGAGGGACCGCCGATGTTCAAAAGGTTGTGGGGTTTGACGCCACACAGCGAAATATTACCTACATGAAGAATGGTACAGTCCAATTTTTAATCGATCAAAGTCCTTATCAGCAGGGATATAAAGCGGTCCAACTGCTTGTAGATTATCTGTTTGAGGGGCGAGCGCCTGATGTGTCCTGTTATTATCTCGACGCACATATCAAGAATGCTTTCAACTGCTGAGTCCAAAAGGCCTTGGCGGGCAAAGACAGGCTTATAAAGATGCTTTTATAAATGTTACCGCTCCGTGGACAAACCATTGGAGCAAGAGAAGAGAGGAGAAGGAAAACAATGAAATGCATTAAGAAAATGAATGACTTTGTTCTCGGGATTCTTATGATTCTGCTCAGCGCCTTCCTGGTGTTCGGCAAGATCACGGAGACGGAAGTCAAAACCGGCCAGGGCGGCTTCCTGGTGCGATCCGATGTGTGGCTGCGCATGATGGGCGTGTTCCTGGTAATTGTTGCGGTGATCCTCATCATCCGCTCCTTTGGCAAGAAGGAAGGCGAGGAGGCAGAGGGCTTCCACTTTTATCTGGACAGCACGGTTGTGGCTGTGATCGTCTCTCTGATCGTTTACGCACTGGCGCTGCCCAAGGTCGGCTTCATGATCACCACCTTCCTGATGTGCCTGTATCTGGTCATCCTGTTCTCCGTGAAGGAACAGTCTCTGACCTTCCGCACGGTTCCCAAGGCGCTGTGGGGCAAGCTGCTGGTAAAGGGCGTTCTGTCTGCGGCAGTGATGCTGGCGGTGTTCTGGTTTATATTTGGTAAGCTCCTGTCCGTCCAGTTCCCCACGTTCTCCCTGTTTGGCTGAGACTGAATGCGGTGTGTGCACCGCTGAAGTAGGCGGCCGGCTCCGGCTGCTTGATAAAATGCAGAAAATGCAAATTCTTAGGAGGAAAAGATTCATGAAGAAGACCCTTGCACTGCTGCTGTGTGCAGCATCCATGCTGGCCCTTCTCGCCGGTTGCGGCAGCAAGTCCACCGATGATAAGGCCCCCGCTGCCAACGGCGGCGAGACCGCTTCCACCGAGAAGGCTGATTATCCCACCAGCCCCATCACCGTCATCATCCCCTATTCTCCCGGCGGCGGCTCTGATATCCTGACCCGTAAGATCATGGAGTACATTGAGCTCCCCAACAACCAGAAGCTGGTTGCTGTGAACGTGGAAGGCGCTTCCGGCTTCACCGGCGCTATGCAGGCGTTCAACTCCAAGAATGACGGCTATACCATCCTGGCTCACAACCCCATGGATGTTGTTTCCTACTCTCTGAGCGGCACCACCGATGTGGAGCTGTGGGACGAGCTGGAGACCGTCTGCGGTATCGTTGATGACTTCAACGTGCTGGTCACCAACCCCCAGAGCGGCTGGACCACTCTGGAAGAGGCTCTGGAGTACATCAAGGCCAACCCCGGCACCGTGAAGGTCGGCAACACCGGCAGCAACAACTGCAACATGGCTGACTGCCTGCGTACCCTGGACGCTCTGGGCATCCGCGATGATGTTGTCGTTGTCCCCTATGACGGCGGCGCTGAGAACAAGACCGCTCTGATGGGCAACCACGTCCAGCTGAGCGTCAACTCCTGCGCTGATATCCAGTCCGCTATCACCTCCGGCGATCACATCGCTCTGCTGACTATTGGCGATCGCCGCGCTAAGTTCCTGCCCGACACTCCCTGTACCGCTGAGCTGGGCTATGACGTTGTCACCACGAAGCCCCGCGGCTGGTATGCTCCTGCCGGCATGAGCCAGGAGCAGCAGGCTGTTCTGCAGGAGGCTATCAAGAAGGTCTGCGAAAATCCCGAATTCGAGCAGGACGTCCTGGCCCTGGGCCTGGAAGTCAACTATGTTGACGGTGCTGCTCTGAAGGAGAAGATCAGCGGCTGGGTCGAGGATCTGGCTCCCGTCTTCGAGGAAATGAAGTAAGCCTTATTTCGCAAAACAAATTTTCTGTATCATTGATTGATTTTGCGCAGTTTGCAGCGGGGCCTTGGGCCCCCTGCAAATTGCGTGAGTACGAAAGGAGGCTGAAGCCGTGGAAGCAATGATTGTTGGCTTTCAGGCTATTTTTGGCGACCCGTTTTCTATCGCACTGCTGTTTTTCGGCGTCTTTATGGGAATTGTTTTCGGATGTATTCCCGGATTGACGGCCGTTCTGGGCGTGACTCTGATGATCCCCTTCACTTATACCATGACTCCTGTGCAGGGCCTGACTCTGCTGGTGGCAATTTACGTGGGCGGTATCAGCGGCGGTTTGATCACGGCGACCCTGATCAATATCCCTGGCACCCCGTCTTCTATCTTTACCTGCTATGACGGTTATCCCATGGCTAAAAGCGGCAAACCTGGTACCGCGCTGTCTATCGGCGTTTTCGCCTCCCTGATCGGCGGTACGGTCTCCGCCCTGGCCCTGTTCTTCCTGGCACCGCAGTTGTCTAAGGTCTCCCTGATCTTCGGTAACTGGGAGTATTTCGCCGTGGCCTTGGTGGGTCTGGCTGTGGTCATCACCATGGCGTCTAACGATCTGCTCAAGGGTCTGGTTGGCGCGCTGATCGGCATTGTGCTGGGCAGCTTCGGCATTGACTCTATTTCCGGCGTACAGCGCCTGACTTTTGGTAACTGGCAGTTGATGAACGGACTGAATTCCACTGCTTTGATGATGGGTCTGTTCGCGATCAGTGAGATCCTGCACCAGTGCCGCGACCTCAGCAAAGAAAAAAAGAAGATTGAAGTTGGAAAAATGTCCTTCCTGCCTCCTGTCAAGGAGATGGAGGGCTGCATGGTGCCCATCGTGCTGGGATGCCTTATCGGTACCGGCATCGGCATTCTCCCCGGTATCGGTCAGAATGCGTCCACGCTGATCACCTATAACCAGTCTAAGAAGATGTCCAAGCATCCCGAGCGTTTTGGCCATGGTTCTCCTGAGGGCATCTGCGCCTCTGAGTCCTCCAACAACGCTGTAAACGGCGGTGCGCTGATCCCCCTGATCACCCTGGGTATTCCCGGCGACCTGGTAACGGCAGCTCTGATCGGCGGCCTGATGATCCACGGCCTGCAGCCGGGCCCCCTGCTGTTCACATCCGATCTGGACGTGGTAGGCGCTGTCATGGTGTCTTATTTCCTGGCCAATATCGTGATGTATGTGATGGAATTGGGCCTGATGAAGGTGTTTGTCCGTGCGGTGAACATTCCTTTCTCCTATCTGTTCCCCGCAATCCTCATGTTCTGCGTGTTGGGCACCTTTGCTCTGAATAACCGTACATTCGATCTGTGGATCCTGATCGTGTGCGGCATTCTGGCTTATGTCCTGACGGAGCTGGGCGTGGATATGGCTCCCGTGATCCTTGGCTACATCCTGGGACCCCTGGTGGAGAAGTATTTCCGCATGGCAATGACTGCCGAGTTGGGTAACTTCGGCGGGATTCTGCAGCGTCCCATTGCTGTGGTGTGCCTGATCGTTGCCATCCTGTTCCTGGTCCTTCCTCTGTTCAGCAAGAAGCTGAGAGATCGGAAGAACGCATTGAACATCTGATTTTGAAAAAGAAAGGCCGTATTCAGTAAGTGCATTTTGCTGAATACGGCCTTTTTTGGATAATTACGTGCCTTCGATAGTTGGCGCTGGCTGTGTACATGCAGAGGAGGATTTGATGTGCAACTGAATTATACGATTACACAAGAGCATTATGAGGATGTCATCGCATTCCAATTGAAGCTGCAGCGCAGCAAGCGGAGAAGTCTGATCCAATATATTGTCACAAATGCCATTTTCATCATTCTGGCTGTTTACTTTTTAGTGACGCATCCGGAAAGCTCCGTGTGGAGTCGGCTGGGTGTGATGGGGATGGCTGCGGCGATGCTGGCGCTTACCACGGACAGGCGGAGCTGCTCACCGGGCAAGGTGCGGCGCACTTATAAGCGCTACGTCCGGCTCAAGCTGATCCAGGATGGATTTATCGGCCCCCACACTTTACTTGTAGATAAGAACAGCGTCACGCAGAAATTCGGCGATCAGAGCAATACCATAGAAATTAAGCGCTGTGCCTGGGTCAACGGAGAGAACCGCATCAGCATGATCCTGGGCGGAGGCGTGATCTTTGAGATCATTCCCAATGAAGTTCTGGATCAGAATGGGAACCGGGAACGGCTCAGCGCACTGATCGCGGGACATGACGCAGATGGAACGGCGTCAGATTAACTGAAACAATTTTTACATCCCTGGAGAGGGATCAAAATATACTACTTTTTGTTCATGCGAGGTCTTTATTATGGAAAAAAATCGTGTTCGTTGGGGTGTTCTCGGATGCTCCGGGATCGGCAAAAATCGTACCATCCCTGCCATGCTGTCTACATCGAATGCGGAACTCTATGCGATTGCAGGTCGGAATGAAGAAAAGCTGAAGGCCTACGCGGAGCCGTTTGCCCCTAAGAAGCTCTATACGGATTATCAGGCCCTGCTGAATGACGAAAATGTGGATGCCGTATACGTTCCTCTGCCCAACGGGCTGCACATGGAGTGGGCCATCAAGGCGGCCGAAGCGGGAAAACACATTCTCTGTGAAAAGCCCCTCGCCATGAACGAAGAGCAGGTAAAGAAAATGTTTGCCGCTGCAAAGTCCAACCATGTTCTGCTGGAAGAAGCTTATGCGTACCGCCATGCGCAGCTGGCCCAGCGTGTCAAGGAGATCATCGACAGCGGCGAGATCGGCCGGATCCGCTATCTGGAGTCCAAGCACTCCACCTTTGATACGAACCGGGAAGGAATCCGCTATCAGAAGGGGGCCGGTGGCGGCGCGGTGTATGACGTCACCTGCTACAATGTGAGCCTCGCTTCCTATCTTTTCGGGAAAGATCCCACCGAGATCCATGTGTCCTGCAGCTTTGATGAGAAGACTGGCGTGGACTTGGCCGATGCAGTGCTGCTGCGCTATGAAAACAGCGGCGTTGCCTCCCTCTATGCCGGGTTGGATGCCTATCCCCGCGGATGCTTCTCCATCATCGGAGATAGCGGCCGCATTGATGTGGACCATAAGTTCAACAGCCGTGGACTCTGCAAAATCAGAGTCGGTAAAAACGCACGTCCCCAGAATGCTGAGTATGTCGATGAGATCACTACGGAGTATACGATCTGGGTGGATGACAACTACTATATGGAGTTTGAGCAGTTTGGCAACGCCATTTTGCATGGAACACCGTTGACTGTGACCGAAGAGGAATCTCTGCGTACTGCACGGATTTGTGATGCCATTCAGAAAATCGGCGGAATTTAAGCGGCGGGCTGAATCGTGAGATCGAAAGAGGGAGCAGAATGGAACTTGGATTAAACGGCAAGGTGGTTGTTGTTACCGGCGGAGCCACCGGTATCGGCCTTGAAACGGCACGAGCCTTTTTGCAGGAGGGTTGCAAGGTGGCGATCTGCGGACGGAGGATGGAAAAGCTCCAGAAAGCAAAGAAGTTTTTGGGATCAGAGCGAGTATTCGTTTATCAGGCGGATATGACAGATCTGGAACAGGTGGAGACCTTTGCCGCCGCAGTGGCGAAGGAGTACGGTTCCATTGACGTTTGGATCAATAACGCCGGTGCCATGTGGATCAAGCCGCTGATGGAAATGTCCAGCGAGGAGTTCCGACGGGAGATCGACCTGAACCTTACCACGGTATTTCACGGGGCAAAGGCTGCCTATCCGTACATGAAGGCGCAGGGGGGCGGCGTGATTTTGAACGCTTCTTCCTTCGCAGCACTGGACCCCAATGCGGGGCGGGCAACATACAGTGCCGCAAAGGCTGCCGTGAAAAATCTCAGCGCATCCATGGCGGCAGAGTTTGCGGCCGCCAATATCCGGGTGCTGGCCTATGTGCCGGGTATGATCGCAACAGAGATCGCTGCGGAGAGCATTGAGAAGTACGGTGATGCGCTGTTGGCAGACATCCCGTGCCGCCGCTTCGGTACGCCGGAGGACCTGGGAAAGGTATTGGTGTTTTTGGCCTCGGATGCCGCAGGCTACATGAATGGCTGTCATGTTGAGATCAGCGGCGGAAAGCGCTGTGTGCAGAATCCTCAGTTTTCCTATCAATAAGCGAAACAACATATATAAACGTGTAAGGCAGGCTGTCCGTTTAGGGCAGCCTGTCTCGTTTTTTGCTTGGAATATAGCGCTTGGCGATATACTGACGATCTTAATGACGCAGGAGAATGTTTCACGGAGAAGCGCTTGGTTCTCGTTGTCCCTTATGCTTTTTGCGTCGGAGCGGTTCTGTTCTGCCAAATCAGCCAACCTGCTCCTGTTCCACCACCGCGTCAATCGGTATTTGCTGGGCGACGGGATAAGGCCAGACCGGGCCGTCGATGTCCGCCAGAGCCTTTTCTATAACAGCGGGAAGGTCCTCCGACTTGGTGTGGATGTTTGCCACCTGAGGCGGGGCTTTCCATTGCCTGAAACTGAGACTCTGCGGCGTCCAGTACCTTCTTGCCGACGATGATGGCGGCCTTTATGACGGGAAGGGAAATCCCTATGTCTTGCGGTAGCGGGGACGGCGTGTTAAAATGGCAGAAAAGGGGGTGGGAGAATGGCCTGGTATGTCTATATGCTCCGCTGCGGGGACGGCAGCCTGTACACCGGCTCCACCACCGACGTGGCCCGTCGGCTCCGGGAGCACCAGAACGGGACCGGGGCCAAATACACTCGCGCCCGGCCTCCGGTGTCGCTGGCCTACACAGAGGAGGCTCCGGACCGCTCCACCGCCCAGCGCCGGGAGGCGGCTATCAAAAAGCTGCCCCGGAAACGGAAATTGGCGCTGATCGAAGGAGATACACCATGAACCTGAAAAAACGCTTGGCTCTGGGAGTGCTCATCTCCACGCTGTTGGCTTTTTCGGCGTACTATGCGGAATACCTGCCATTTACCGGTAAGTGGATCGCCGCTTACCGCATGGACCGGTATGCACAGGAACAGTACCCGGGATTTCACTGTGGAAAGGTGTACTTCAATCCGTGCGGAGCGCCGTATGAAGCGGTTTTGACAGGAGATTCCGGGCAAGAAGTGGAACTGGGGTGCGGCTATGACGGACTGATCGGCGATCCGCTCCGGGCGGAACGCTGGATGCAGAACAATCATATCTCAAAAGTAATGTGGGCACTCAATCGGCTGGAACAGGGAAGCTACGGCAATGTAAGCTGCCAGTGGCGATATGATATGCCGGAGCGGCTGGTGTTTGTATTGAAGGTGCAGATCAGAGAGCCGGAGACCGTTCCATTCCCGGAATCAGAGACGGCCCTCCGGGAGAAAATGGTAGCAGCGCTGGCAAGCTATTGGGCCGCATTGCCGGAATCGGCCCAGGCAGATATAACAGATGTGGAGGCAGTGTACAGGCACTATGCCACGAAGCGGGAAGAACAACAGCCCTATGACAACAGCTTTTATATTGTCCATGTTTCCGTGACCAATGGCGTCTTACCGATAGAGCGGATCATGACAGCGGCTATGAAAGAAGAGAAGATATGAGCGCAATGAGGCGAAAGAACCGGGAACTGAGGTGTTCGTCACAGAGCGCAAAAAGCCACGGTGCCGTGAGCATTGCTCAAGGCACCGTGGCTTTTATTGAGAAATCTGCTTTTCTACCGGGGCCTTTCGCTTCGGCGGAAAGCCCAGAAGACAGAGAAGCGCACCCAAAAGGGAATGGAAAATCGGTTTTTGATTCCACTTTATGATCCGATAGAGAAACGGCCTGAGAACCGAGTATACATTCCCTACATCTACGAAGAAGGCGATACAAACAAAGAGTGAGGACAGGATACCGCAGAGAACAATGGCCAAAAGGCCCCGGCGAAGACAGCGGACCCACGGCTTTTCCGGGAGCTTGACCGCCGCGGCGAGAGACAATACTTGTACCAGCGACCAGCCCAGAAGCAATAAGAATACGGGCCGCACCACATACATCAAAGCTGCGGTCCAACGCGGGTCATAGTGGAAGCTTTGGATATCCTGGGCTGTGGGCAGGAAAAACCGATACAGCAGATAGATGGCCGCAGTCAGCCCGCAGCCTGCCGCAGCTTGGATCAGAGCAGTTTTTCGCCCTTCCGGCACTGGCGGGCCATAGAGGACAGCGTTGGCGTCTGTATCAAAAATTTCCGCTAACCGCAGGATCTGATCCACATCGGGCCGGGTGCGGCCATTTTCGTAGTTGGAAACTGTCTGCCGGGTGACAAACAGCTGCTCTGCCAGTTCCTCCTGCGTCAGATGCTTTTGCTGACGCAGATCCCGGATGTTTTTTCCAATGTCACGCATCATGCCTCACCTCACCGTCAGTCTATCAGAAACCGGGAGAAATGTCACGCAAGGAATCTTTTCCATGGTGCACCTTCAATGGAAAAAGCTTGCTCAGTTCGCCCGGAGGTGAATGGAGATATTCTCCAATCCGTAAAACGGCTCGGCGGCGGTGGGGGTCAGCCCCTCCAGCACATCAGACTCGTACAGTGTGGAGACCGTCTTGAAGCAGATGGGCAGGATGGGAGCCTGGCTCTGCAGGTACCGACACAGGCCCCGGAACGCTGCCTCCCGGTTTCCTCCGGAGCGGCAGCCCTCCAAAAGCTGATCGCATTGGAGATCGCTCCATCCACCGTAATTGAGACTGCCGCCGGTGGCGAACAGGGAGGAAACGTCCCAGTCCGCCGTTAGCCGTACCTCACCGTAATAAAGGTCAAAGCGGCCGGCGGCCAGTGCGGCGGTGTATTCCTCCCAAGGCAGCTCCACGGTTTCTGTGGCAGCGCCGGCAGCGGTGAAGGCGGCGGCAATCTGCCGGGCCATGGAGACTTTGAAGCTGTTTTCGCTGTTGACCAGCAGGCGCAGCGTGCGGCTGGGCCGGGTCTCACAGGCATTCAGAGCATCGGTGAAGGCCACCACGGAATCTGTCTGCTCCAAGTCTGCCGGATAGAGAGGGGACACCGGAGAAACGGGGAACTGCGCTGCTTTAGCGTGGCCGGAAAGTAAGCTGCTCACCAAGGCCCTGCGGCTGACGCCCAGAGAAAGGCAGCGGCGGAACGCGGCATCGTCCAGCCCCTTTGCGGAGACATTGATCCCAAGATACTGAAACACGGTGGTGTCGGCATCATCGTAGCTGACGCTGCCGGAAACGGCAACAGGGTCCGTGCCGGTGAGATCTGCCACGATCAGCTGCACATCCCGGGAAGAAAAGCGGTAGAGCATGGACTCCTGATCCGCTGTACCGGTGAGGGAGATCCGTTCCACCGGCTGACTGAGGTGCCGCCACCAGTTCTGGCTGGCGATCAGACAGCTTTCGCTGCTTTCGTCATAGAGGTAAGGACCGGTTCCCAGAGGGACGCTGTGCTTCTCTGTGCCGGACTTCAGAATGGGAATGTCCAGCAGAGCGGGCAGACCGGTATTGGGGCGGTTGAGGGTCAGGGTCACCGCACCGTCCCCGGCGGAAATGCTTTTGACATCCGACAGCCGTCTGGCGTAGCGGGCGGAGCTGCGGGCGGCGTTGAGGGTGGCCTTCACGTCGGCGGCGGTGAGGGGAGATCCGTCGGAAAACACCACGCCGTCACGGAGGGTCAGCTTGTAGGTCAGCGTTTCCGAATCGTAGGTGTAGGATGCGCACAGCAGCGGCTGGGGCGTGAGGGCCTGATCCAGCCGGAACAGTCCCTCATAAAGGAGGGAGGCCACCGTCTGCTGAACGCCGTCGGGACAGGTGAGGGGATTCAGCGGCTGCCCCTCTAAATAGGGCAGGGCGAACACGGCGGGCAGACCGCTGTGTTCTTCCTCTACGGGGGTCTCCTCCGACGGAAAGGGCAATTCATCTGCGGAGGATTCGTCGATCTGGGCGCAGCCGGTCAGAAGGGAGAGGGTCAGAGTCAGGACCGCCGCCCAAGCGGTGATTCGTTTCATAGGCCCTCCTTCAGGGAAATGACGGCTACTTGGACGCCCCGCTGATCGCCCATTTTCCGGTGCGACCAGAACAGGTCGGGGCGGCAGGCGGTGCAGATACCGGAGACCTCGATCCGCTCCGGCAGCAGACTGGCGCGCAGCAGCCATTGGCGGTTCAGCCCGGCCAGATCCACATGGAATTTGGGACCTTTGACCGTGATATAGGCGTCGGCATTCGCTCCCAATGCGGCTTGCATGGCCTCCGGCACATCTCCGTCTGTCTCGAAGCAGCAGGGGCCGATGCAGGGACCCAGCGCTGCCAGCAGATCGGCGGGACGGCTCCCATAGGCCGCACCCATGGCTGCCACGGTTTTCTCTACGATCCCGGCGGCGCAGCCCCGCCAACCGGCGTGAACGGCGCCGATGGCCTGATGGACGGGATCGTACAGCAGCACGGTGCCGCAGTCGGCGGAAAAGACCGTCAGGGGCAGACCGGGGACGTTGGTGATGAGAGCATCCACATCTGTGTAGTCCCGGGGACGAAGCAGACCCTTCCCGGCGTCCTCTGCCGTGACGGTGCGGATATTGGCGGTGTGGGTCTGCTGACTGAGGACCGCACGGGTCTCGTCCAGGTCCAAAGCGGCGAAAAAGCGGCGGTAATTTTCCCGCAGCTTTTCCGGGCCGTCCCCCTGTCCGGGGCGGAGGTTCAGACTGTCCCACGGTGCGGGGGATACGCCGCCCTTCCGGGTGGAAAAGCCGTGAGGGACATCATTCAAAACATCGGCGGTGAACCACACCAGGCCGGTTTGCTCATGCTGTTGAAAGGGCATAGTTAACCTCGCTTGTTCTCTTAAAAAATGCCCTCTGGAAAGCCAGAGGGCAGGGATATGATATTTTCTGGAGTTCCCGTTCCCCTTTCGGCAGTGGGAAAGGGAAACGGGGAACTGATCAACGCCGCAGGGCGGCGCGGCTTGCACGGGATCTTACAGATCCGGGTGATACTCCTTGCAGGTGCACTTCTTCCACTTCAGCCCGCTGCCGCAGGGACAGGGATCGTTGCGGCCGATCTTCACGGTCTTTTTCACGGGCTGCTTTTTAGGCGTGGTGCCATCGCCGCCCACGTTTTCCACGGTGGCCTTGGCGACCCGCTCCCGCTTGACCTCTTCGTCCTTCTTCAGCCGGACAGAGTACAGCCGGCGGACGGTCTCATCCTGAATGGCGGAGACCATTTCCTCAAACATATCCAAAGATTCCCGCTTGTAGACGTCCACGGGGTTGTTGTTGCCGTAGCCCTGGAGCCGGACGCCCTGCTTCAGATCGTCCATGGCGTCGATATGATCCATCCAGTATTCGTCTACCACCCGGAGCATGATGACACGCTCCAGCTCCCGCATGATGGGCGTGGTGACCTCCTGCTCCTTGGCCTCGTAGGTCTTTTCGGCGGCGGCGATAAACGCCTCGTCAAAGTCCTCCTGGGTCTTGGAGGGAATTTCCTCGTCGGAGAATTCCACGGCGCCCTTGGCGAAGTAGATACCCTCCATGCCCTTGAGCATCTCGTGATACTGGGCGGCATCCAGATGCTGATTTTCACCGAAGGCCAGCGCCACATGGTTGCTGACGGAGGTGTGCATCATGTTCAGCACGGTCTCCTTGATGTCCAGACCGTCCAACACCTGACGGCGCTGGGCGTAGATGATCTCGCGCTGCTTATTCATGACGTCGTCGTATTCCAGAACGGACTTACGGGACTGGAAGTTGCGGCTCTCCACGGTGGTCTGGGCGTTTTCGATGGCACGGGTCAGCATCTTGTTTTCGATGGGGGTGTCCTCGTCCAGATCGAATTTCTCCATCATGTTCTGGATGCGGTCGCCGCCGAACAGACGCATGAGGTCATCTTCCAGAGAGATATAGAACCGGGTCTCGCCAGGGTCGCCCTGACGGCCGGCACGACCACGGAGCTGATTGTCGATCCGGCGGGATTCGTGGCGCTCGGTGCCGATGATGAACAGGCCGCCGGCCGCACGGACCTTTTCAGCCTCCTCCTTGATGATGGCCTTGTGATAGGCCATCCGCTCGGCAAACAGCTTCCGGGCGGCCAGGATCTCCTCGTTATCGGTCTCGGCGTAGCCGGTGGCGTCCACGATGACCTCCTCAGAGTAGCCGGCCTTCACCAGATCGGCCCGGGAGAGGTACTCGGCGTTGCCGCCCAGCATGATATCCGTACCACGGCCGGCCATGTTGGTGGCTACGGTGACGGCACCCAGCTTACCGGCCTGAGCCACGATCTCGGCTTCCTTTTCGTGGTTCTTGGCGTTCAGCAGATTGTGCTGAATGCCTTCCCGCTGGAGCAGGTGGCTCAGCAACTCGTTCTTCTCGATGGACACGGTACCCACCAGAACGGGCTGGCCCTTTTCGTGGCACTCCTTCACCTGCCGGATAACGGCCCGGAACTTGCCCGCTTCGGTCTTGTATACCACGTCGTGGTGGTCCACGCGCTGGTTGGGACGGTTGGTGGGGATCTCCACAATGTCCAGATTGTAGATGGTGCCGAATTCCTCCGCCTCAGTCATGGCGGTGCCGGTCATACCGGACAGCTTATCGTACAGACGGAAGTAGTTCTGGAAGGTGATGGTAGCCAGGGTCTTGTTTTCACTGTTGACGTTGACGTGCTCCTTGGCTTCGATGGCCTGATGGAGACCGTTGGAGTACCGGCGGCCGAACATGAGACGGCCGGTGAACTCGTCCACGATGATGACCTCGCCGTCCTTCACCACGTAGTCAATATCCCGCTTCATGGTGCCGTGGGCCTTCAACGCCTGATTAATGTGGTGGTTCAGCGTGGCGTTGGAGGGATCGGACAGGTTCTCTACATGGAAGAATTCCTCCGCCTTGGCAATGCCGGAGGCGGTGAGGGTGGCTGTCTTGGCCTTTTCGTCCACGATATAGTCGGCATCGATGTGGGAGTCCTCTTCCTCCTTATCGTCCACCTGCACAACTACCTTTTTCTTCAGGCGGGAGACGAACATCTCCGCCATATCGTACATCTGGGTGGACTTTTCGCCCTGACCGGAGATGATCAGGGGAGTACGGGCCTCATCGATCAGGATGGAGTCCACCTCGTCCACGATGGCGAAGCTGTGGCCCCGCTGCACCAGCTCGCTGGAGTAGATGCACATATTGTCGCGGAGGTAGTCGAAGCCCATCTCGTTGTTGGTGCCGTAGGTGATGTCGGCGGCGTAGGCGTCCTTGCGCTGCTGAGCGGTGAGGCCGTGGATGATGAGGCCCACCTTCAGACCCAGGAAGCGGTGGACCTTGCCCATCCATTCGGAGTCGCGCTTGGCAAGGTAATCGTTGACTGTGACCACATGGACGCCCTTGCCTGTCAGCGCATTGAGGTAGGAGGGCAGCGTTGCCACCAGGGTCTTGCCCTCGCCGGTCTTCATCTCGGCGATCCGGCCCTGATGCAGCACGATGCCGCCCACCAGCTGCACCCGGTAGGGGCGCATACCCAGCACACGGTCCGCGGCCTCCCGCACGGTGGCAAAAGCCTCCGGCAGAATGTCATCCAGGGTCTCGCCGTTGGCAAGACGCTCCTTGAACTCCGGGGTCTTGGCTTGAAGCTCTGCATCGGTGAGGGCCTTGTATTCATCGCCCAGCGCCTCGATCTTGTCCACAATGGGGTAGATGGATTTCAGCTCCCGGGAGCTGTAATCACCAAAGATGGATTTCAAAAGTCCCATAGGTTATAAAACATCCTTTCGCACTCCCGTCCGTTTCCGGGCGGAAGGAAAATATACCATGTATAAGTGGGTGCGCACATAAGCACCCACAATAAAACAAGCATACTATATCATATTCGCTCCGGGATTGCAAAGAAAAATGGGAAAGATACGAAAAAAGTTTACAAAATATCTGCGCGGCTGAGAGGATAATCGTTTAACAACTTTTTGCAGCCGTCAGAATCGGGGAACGGAAAGCCGGAAGCAAGACTATTTAATGTCAAATTCCGCCGCCAGCGCAAAATCCACGACCCGCTTGTCCTGTTCCGTCTCGTTTTCATGAAACTCGAAAAACCACTTGACCGCACGGTAATGGCCGGGGTCCAGGGAACCGTAGAGGCTGGCCCACTGGAAGGTCATTTCCCACGGCGCGTCCTCATTATAAATGTAGCCTTCCGCAGTGTTGTCGTATTCCTTTTGCTTGGGTATCAGATTGTACCACTGGCCGTCCTGTTCTACCTGAAGGAAGAAATCAGCACTGTTGCCGCTGTCGATCTCCGTGTCCGTGGTGTTGAGGATCGTCACCTCGACCTGCCCCGGATAGGCGGAGCCATCCACCACCGTCATGGTGACGCCCTCATGGTTGTTGACCTCCAGATCAGATGCTTCTTCACTGATCTTGGGGGCAGAGCCGCAGGCGGTGAGGGCCAGCAGGCACAGGGCACAGCAGAAGGTGAACACGTTCTTCATGAAGACCGCTCCTTTCGATAATTACAAAACAGATTCTATACTTCTCTATTATAACAGACGTGAGAGAATAAAAAAAGTTCCCATGTATTCCGGCAAACCCGGCAAAATGACCGGAGAAGTTCACGAAACCTTTCTTGTGCTTTCCGGGGCCTTGTGTTAAGATGATCTTAACAGGAGAACAACGCGGAAAACCCGGATGAAAAACAGAAGGAGGCCCATTATGAAGCTAAGCTTTTACGGCGCTGACCAGTGCGTGACCGGCAGCTGTCACTGTCTGGAGGTCAACGGCAAAAACATCCTGATCGACTGCGGCTTGCAGCAAGGGCGTGACGAGGTGAACAATGAAGCCCTGCCCTTCCATCCCGGCAGCATCGACTTCGTGCTCATCACCCACGCCCATATCGACCATACCGGCCGGGTGCCCATGCTGGTGAAGCAGGGCTTCCAGGGCCGCATCCTCACCACCCGTGTGACGGCCAACCTCATGGATATCATGCTGCTGGACTCCGCCCACATTCAGGAGTCCGACGCCGAGTGGAAGAACCGCAAGGCGGCCCGTTCCGGCGCCCCCAAGGTGGAGCCGCTGTATACCATTGAGGATGCGGAAAATGTGAAGCAGTACGTCACCACCTGCGAATACGGCGAGGATGTGGAACTGTGCGAGGGCGTCAGCGTCCGCTTTGACGACGCAGGGCATCTGCTGGGCAGCGCCTGCATCACCGTGACCGCTACGGAGAACGGCGTCACCAAGAAGCTGATTTTCTCCGGTGACCTGGGCAATGTGGATCAGCCCATCATCCGGGACCCCAGCCACTTCGGGGGCGCGGACTACGTCATCATGGAGTCCACCTACGGTAACCGCAACCACACCGAGGTGTGGAGCTACACCGAGGATCTGGCGAAAATCATAGATGACACCATGGCCAAGGGCGGCAACGTGGTGATTCCCGCCTTCGCTGTAGGCCGCACCCAGGAACTGCTGTACTTCATCCGGGAGATCAAGGATAAGCAGTTGGTGAAGTCTAACCCGGATTTCCCGGTTTACATCGACTCGCCTCTGGCACGCCGTGCCACCACCATTTTCACCGGCGATCTGGACGGCTATCTGGATGCCGACGCGCTGGCGCTGGTGCAGGACGGCACCCACATGTTCAACTTCTCCAACCTCCGCATGACGGAGACGGTGGAGGAATCCAAGGGGCTGAACGAGGACGGCATTCCCAAGGTAATTATCTCCGCTTCCGGTATGTGCGACGCCGGCCGGATCCGCCACCACCTGAAGCACAACCTCTGGAAGCCGGAGTGCACCATCGTGTTCGTGGGCTATCAGGGGGAGGGCACCTTGGGCCGCTCCCTGCTGGAGGGCGTCAGAAGTGTGAAGCTCTTCGGCGAGGAGATCGCCGTTCACGCCAAGATCGTGAACTTCCAGGGCCTTTCCTCCCATGCCGACCGGGATCACCTGCTGGCGTGGATCGCTGACATCAAGGCCCCCAAGCCCCAGCACGTGTTCATCGTCCACGGCGACCGGGAGGTGGCTCCCTATTTCGCCGAGAGCGTGGAAAAGCTGGGCTTCACCGCCCATGCGCCCCAGTACACCGAGGTCTATGATCTGATCGATGATAAGATCGTGGCTCCCGGCTATCTGCCGGAGCGAAAGGCCAAGGCTGTGGGCGGCCAGCGGGTCAGTTCTGCTTACGAGCGTCTGGTGGCGCTGAGTCAGCGGATGGTAGACGTCATCCGCCGCTCCAAGGGCCGGGACAACAAGACCCTTGGCCGCTGGGCGGATCAGCTCCGGCAGCTTCTGGACAAGTGGGAGGAATCCTGATAGAATATACCTACCCGCAGGGTACGCCGCACGGCAGCGGGGGCGATGCTCCCCGCTGCCGTGCGTTTTCGAGACTTGTAAGCCACCAAAAACGGATTGGTTCAAGTGGTGCAGGAAACCCAAACAGGTCTTTCCCGTACACATCCATCCCTGCCGCTGCGGAATCGAGAACCATCTGAATTCAATTGAGAATAAAAGGGATAAAAGCCATGGAAGCATTGGAAAAAGGCAGCGTCTATACCGCCGTTATTGACGGCTATTCCAGCGAGGGGCTGGGGATCGCCCGGGTAAACGGGGCGGTGGTGTTCGTGCCCCACGCCGTCCGGGGGGAGGAGATCGACCTCCGGATCACCAAGGTGATGAAAACCTCCTGCGCCGGTGAGATCGTAAAGATCCATGATCCATCTCCCGAACGCATGGAGCCGGAGTGCCCCTATGCCGGGAAGTGCGGCGGCTGCGCCTACCGCCACCTCACCTATCCGGAGGAGCTGTGGGCCAAGCGCCAGCGGGTGCAGGACGCACTGACCCGCATCGGCGGACTGGATCTGACTGTGGAGGAAATTCTGGGAGCAAAAAATCCGGAGCATTACCGCAACAAGAGCCAGTACCCCGTGGGGGCTGACGGCTCCATCGGCTTTTTTCAGGCTCGGACCCACAAGGTTGTGCCCATCCGCCGCTGTCTGATCCAGACGGAGGCTGCCGACCGCACCGCCCAAGCGGTGGGGGAGTGGATGCGCCGCTACAAGATCTCCGCCTACGATGAGACCACCGGAAAGGGCCTCGTACGCCATGTCTGCGTCCGGGTGAACCGGAAAGGCGAAAGCCTTTGCTGCGTGGTGGTCAACGGCAATAAGGTGCCGCGGGAGCCGGAGCTGGCGGCCTATGTCACCGCCGCTGTGCCCCATACCGTAGGCGTCCTGCTGAACAGCAACACCCGCCGGGGCAATGTGATCTTAGGGGACAAATATCGGACGCTGTTCGGCCGGAATTATCTGATGGACACCCTCTGCGGCCTGGAATTCAAGCTGTCCATGCCATCCTTCTATCAGGTGAACCGGGATCAGGCGGAGATGCTGTACGGCAAGGCGCTGGAATTCGCGGGCCTTACCGGGAATGAAACGGTATTGGACCTCTATTGCGGTATCGGTACCATTACCCTGTGTCTCGCGAAGGCAGCCAAACGGGTCATCGGCGCGGAGATCGTGCCCCCCGCCATCCGGGACGCCAAGGAGAACGCCCTCCGCAATCACATCGAAAACGCGGAGTTTTTCTGCGGAGACGCGGCGGACATCGCTGCCAAGTTGGAGAGCGACGGCCTGCGCCCGGATGTAGTGACGGTGGATCCGCCTCGGAAGGGACTGGCTCCGGAGGTCATCGCCTCCGTGGCAGCCATGGGGCCGGAGAAGGTGGTCTATGTCTCCTGCGACCCGGCAACGCTGGGCCGGGACGTGAAGATCTTCCGGGAGTTCGGCTACGAAGCCAAGCGAGCCGCCGCCGTGGATATGTTCCCCGGCACCGCCCACGTCGAGACGGTTGTCTTGCTTTCCAAGGGTGAGATCGACTCGAAAAAGGTTCGGGTTGAGTTTTCTTTGGAAGATATGGATATGTCTGATTTTCAAGATAAGGCAACCTACACGCAGATTAAAGACTATGTGTTGGAGCATAGCGGACTAAAGGTATCTAACCTGTATATCTCTCAAATCAAGAGAAAGTGCGGGTTGGAGGTCGGAAAGAACTACAATCTGCCGAAAGCGGAGGATTCCAGACAGCCCCAGTGTCCGCCTGAAAAAGAGAACGCAATCCGAGAAGCAATGAAATATTTTGGGATGATTTAATCCCGTATTTTGGAGGTTCTTATGGATAAGGTGATTTCTTGTGAGTTCAATATGGATACCGCCTGTGTGGAGCTTCGCTTCGCTGACGGCAGCATGATTTCCATTGACTGCACCGCTGTGGAGAACGAGGTTGCAGACAATATGTATCAGCGGTCAGAGCTGGACTGGCTGATTTATAACGATCCGGCAGCCTATGCGGATTTAATCCTCAACGGCGATTCGGAAACCTACTTGAAAACCGTAACAGAATATAAACCTTTGGATTGATTGCCAAAGATAAAGTAAGCCGTCTGTGCGGGCATGAGAAATGCTCGTACAGACGGCTTTTTAGGTGAGTATCTGTTTTCAAATGATAATTTTTATTGCTTGACCGAATCGGTTATTTGTGCTACACTCAAAATAACCGATTCGGTTATTTTTGTGAAAGGAGGAAATCAATTGGACAAATTTTTGGCCCTGACCGAAGAAAAGAGAACGGCTATTCTCAATGCGGCGCTCCAGTGCTTCGGCAAGTTTGGTTATGAAAAAGCCTCAATCAATGATATTGCGGTAGCCGCACACATTTCCAAAGCGTCTGTGTTTCAGTATTTCGGCAGTAAAAAGCAGCTCTACATTTACCTACTGGAATACTGCAAGAAAATCATAGAGGGAATATTTGATAAGGAAGCCCTCGATTCCCAAACAGATTTGTTCGACAGGATTCTGGCATCCAGCCGCATGAAAATGGAGGGGCTCCAAAATCAGCCTTTTATCTTGCAGTTTATTACCAGTGCCTGGGAGGAAACTTCTCCCGAGGTGGCGGATACGCTGGCGATCCTGACGGAGGAGGCCGGCAGATTCCGAAACGATCTTGTTCTGCGGGAAGAGGATGCTTTGAAATTCAAAGCCCCGGAGGATGCCCAGCCGGTCTTTCAGATGCTGCTTCTGATGGCCGAGGGCTATGCGGCCCGGTACCGGGGGGCGGCGGTTTTCGATTTTCAGGCTGTCATGGAGGATTTTGAGAAGAACATCGCAATTCTGCGGAAAAATTTTTATAAGGAGGAGTATCAAAAATGAGGGAACAAGCAATTGTCTTAAACCAGCTGACCAAGCACTATGGAACCCATCGGGGGATCAACGACCTCAGTTTCTCGGTGAATGAGGGCGAGTTTTTCGGCTTCATTGGCCCCAACGGTGCAGGAAAATCCACCACCATCCGCACGCTGATGGGCCTGATCCATCCCAGCGGCGGCAACGCCTCTATTTTCGGTCTGGACTGCCAGACCAAGGCCAGTGTCATTGCCAGAGATGTGGGCTACCTTCCCAGCGAGAACAGCTATTATGAAAACATGAAGGTGCGGGAACTGCTGCAATACACCGCTGACCTGTACGGCATGGACTGCGAAACGAAAATGTATGAGCTTTCTGAGCGCCTCAATCTGGATCTGACCCGAAAAATCGCAGACCTGTCTCTGGGCAACAAGAAAAAGGTGGGCATCGTGTCTGCCATTATGACTTCCCCTAAGCTGCTGATTATGGATGAACCTACCAGCGGCTTAGACCCGCTGATCCAGCAGGCATTCTATGATATTCTGAAGGAGGAGAACAGCCGGGGAACCACCATTTTCTTCTCATCCCATGTCCTCAGCGAAGTACAGAAGCTGTGTGACCGGGTGGCAATCTTAAAAGAAGGCAAGCTCGTGGGCATTCAGTCCATCAAAGAGCTTCGGGAAAGCGGCTATAAAAAGGTCAGCCTCACCGCCAAAACAACCATTCCCCGTGACTTCTGGGGCCTGCCCGGCATTGCCAACTACACCGAGAGTCCTGACAAGACCTCTATTTCCTTTATGTATAACGGCAATATCACGGCGATCATTGACAAGCTTCACCTGCTGCATTTGGACGATGTGCTTTTGGAAGAACCCTCTTTGGAAGAGATCTTCATGCACTACTATGCGTAAGGAGGTGTCAGGCATGGTCATTTTGAAATATGAACTAAAAAGGCATCGAACCTATATCCTGAGCTGGGCTATCGCCTTGGCACTGTGTGTTTTTTTGATGACGCCGACTTATTACAGCTTTCTGGATGCTGCCTCCGTGGAACTCTTTGAAACCATGGGCACCACGGACTTTTACAGGAGTGTCGGCGTATCGATGGAATACCTGACCTCTCCGCTGGGCATTTATGGGTTCCTGACCAGCTTTTTCATGATTGCCTCCGGCATTTTTGGGATGCACTTCGGCATTTCCATTCACACCAGAGAATGTACGGAAGGAACCTCGGAATACCTGTTTACAAAGCCCTTTCCCCGGAAAGCAATTTATTGGGCAAAGGCATGGACGGTGTTTATCAGCGTGGTGATCGTGGGTGCGGGGTATCTGCTGGCTTCCCTTTTCGCCATGGCAATATTCCGTTCCGGAACTCCTTGGGGAGAGTTTTTCCTGATTGCCCTGTCTCTGACCCTTGTTACGCTGTTCTTCGCTGCAATGGGTCTGATGGTGGGAGTTTTGTTTTCCCGTAACCGCAGTCCGCTGCTGACTGCCGGTTTGGTTGTGTTCGTTGAGTATTGCATTACCAGCTTCTCCAACATCGTCAGTAACCGGGCTATCAGTTTTCTGTCTCCCTACTCGTTCTTCGGAGCCGCTGAGATCTCCAAAGTCGGTTTCTATGACCTCCGGTATCTTGGGTGGTGCGTACTGCTGTTTGCCTTGTTTTTGGTGCTTTCTTACGGTGTCTTTCTGAAAAAAGACATTCAGTTCCGCAGCTAAGGAGGTGTGAACATGAAAATATTGATTAAAAATGAGTTTCGTCAAACAAGAAAACTTTTGTTGATCTGGCTGGGAATCATGCTGCTTCTGTGCGGCTTCTGCTATTTTGAGCTTCTGTCTCTACAGGACAGTCTGGATGAAATGGCAACGATGGTCAGCCGATTTCCGAGACTGATCATGATTATGTTCGGAGTCAAAGGCGATTTGACAACATCCACCGGCTGGTATGTGTGTATCTATTTCTGGGAGGGACTGCTGGCGTTTCCCTATGCCATGTCTTTGGGACTGTCCTGTGTGGCAAAGGAAAAGAAATTCAGAACATCGGAATACCTGTTCACAAAGCCTGTGAAGCGGAAAACCATTGTTCTGGCGAAGGTGATCGTTTCGGCAGTAAACCTACTGGTGTTCGCCCTGTTCAGCGGCGTGTGCAATTATTTCACAATTGTTCTTCCTTTGGGCGGTCTGGATCAGCCGGGAGCGGTGCTTTCCACAACGATGGGAATGTTCTTTACCCAGATTCTCTTTTTTGCACTGGGCCTACTGTTTGCCAGCGTGCTCCCGTCCTATAGGGCTGCGGTGCGGACAGGAACAATTTCCATGCTGGCTGCCTATGCGTTGGCCTTTACTGCCGAGTACACAGGAAATCATTTCCTGGACTATCTGACCCCGGTGCGTTATTTTGATGTGTACGAGGTAGCACTGCACGGTTTCCACCTTCCCTATATCTTCTTAACGATCGTTGTGGCAGGTATTTGTGTCGCAGCTGCCCTGAATCAGTGGAAACGGCGGGAATTGTAATTTTACAAGAATCGTGTATATTGAAAACAGCAGCTACCGATATATGGAGGAAATATTTATGTTACGACCAAAAGAAGTAGTATGTAAATGGGTAGATGCCTTTAACAACCATGATGTAGAGGCAATTGTGAGCTTGTACCATGATAATGCAACCAACCATCAAGTGACCAATGATCCCGTGATTGGGGTAGATGCAATCCGTGAAATGTTTACAGCAGAATTTGCTACTGCCGATATGACTGCCATTGTAGAGAATATCTTTGAAGATGGACAGTGGGCGATTTTAGAATGGAAGGACCCTCTGGGACTGCGGGGATGCGGCTTCTTCCATGTTGTGAATGGTAAAATTCTGTTTCAGAGAGGATATTGGGATAAGTTGTCTTTTCTGAAGCAGCATAATTTGCCTATTGAATAGCTGTGAAAAAGGTGAACAAAGCACGAAATTGAAGGAATAGGGAAAATGGAAAGAGGAAGAATTATTGTAATTACAGGCCCTCCGGGAACTGGAAAATCGACAGTATCAGCTATCGTTGCGAAGGAATCCTGCATGGAAAAATCAGTGCATATGCATACAGATGATTTTTACCATTACCTGAGCAAAGGGGCAATATTGCCGCATTTGCCGGAATCCAATGAGCAAAATCTGATTGTGATCGAGGCCTTTTTAGAAGCCGCAAAGCGTTATACCCGTGGCGGATATGATGTAATCGTGGATGGAATTATCGGTCCGTGGTTTTTGCAGCCCTGGTTAAATATCGTTCACGAAGGCTATGAAGTACATTATATCATTTTGAGAGCCAGCAAGGAGGAAACCCTGAACCGGGCGATTGGACGTTTGAAATTGGATAGCGAAACAAATACTGAATTGGTAGAAGTGATGTGGGAGCAATTCCATCATCTTGGAGTATATGAGCAGAATGCTATAGACACAACAAATGATTCGATTCAGGATACAGTTTCCGCAATAAACGAGAAAATTTCAAATAAAACAGCGTTGCTATTGTAACGGAATGCCACCAGCGAAAAACCGCTGCTACATGGAATTAAAACCATGCGGCAGCGGTTTTTTTCATTTCCGGGCTGTATTCTTATGACTTGGGAGGTACTTTACAATCAATTTTGATCAGAATTGCATCAATTTAGCGTTTTACCAGATCGCTACTGTCAGATTTTACTCGCCTTTATTCATAAATCTCAAACGCAAACATCGTCTCTTTCGGCAACTTTTCATTCTCGCAATCCAAGAGATACCGGATTACCTGTTTTGCGAACACATTGGAAATCATGGTATCCCAGTCGGCAAGTCGGACAATCTCCGCAGTGCCGTTTCCAAAATCGAATACAATTTCTCCCCATTCGCCATCGCAGTCTGCCTGATATTCATAGACTGCGGTGGCGATTTTCTTTTTTCGTTTGGTTTTGGACTTCTGTTTCAGCCGGACTGCATGAACACCGCCATTTTCCACCAATAGTAGGGTCAGATGTTCCGCTGCCTTTCGGTAGGCTCGTTCCGCACCGCTGCCGGAGCTGCCCTCAAACATGACAGCCAACTCTTCAAAGGTGGGGCGGTCTTTCCAAGACCCCACACGCCCACAGGTCATGCAGATGGCAAGCCGTTTTTCCAGCAGGGTCTGTTCCCGGTAGTTCAGCTTATCAAATGCTTTCCGCACCTTTTCAGCCTGTATTCCATTCCAGAGGATGTCGGCATAGTTCCAGCTATCGTCACAGGTCACATCCTCGCCTGTTTCCTCGCCGTCCTCGTCCTGTTCGGTCACGAAGAATGGCTGCTGATTGCGGATACCACGAACAACTTTCAAATATTCCTCCGCCAGCGCAAGATCGCAGTCGTATTTCTTTACAAATTCACCAACAGCATCTTTTGTGTTGTGGTAAAGCCACGCCATTGTACGGAGCATCTTATAGCTGGTCAGCGAGGATACCGACCATTGTTCTTCGCCCATGCGGAAACGGAGCATGGCATCCCGTATGAAGGGGTATATGTAGGTAGCATATTCAGCACCCTTTTCAGGGTCATAGTCCGGCAGCTTTTGGAGCATAAGTTCCCGGCAGGAGAGCTTTATATCCAAAAAACGCTCCGGGTCATACTGATCGCTTCCGTCCGTGCAAAGAAATGAGCGGATACGCTTGTTGAGCTGCTGCTCGTAGTGGTGCAGGAAAAACGAAAAGTAGTTCAGATTCTTTTCCCGGAGGGCAGAGAGAATGTAATCATTGATATTCGCTGCCTTTGGCGGCTCCGGTTCCAGTTGGAAGATGCGCTCTGCAATATATCTTGTAATGCCGCCGTCAGGCGTACAGGGAACGGATTTGGGCTTGTACCCGGCCATGTCCCATGAATATTCTCTCAGCATAGCAGCGCACCTCCTTTGGAAAAAATCTTGTGTTTACATCTTTGACTGTGCCTCTTCCGATAGAGCGATATGTTCCATTTCCTTTTCATAATCACCCCGAGCATAGGCAACATCACTGATTGCCCGGAGCATCTTATCCTTTGCCAGATTTTTCATAGCCTTGGCAAGTGTTGCATCCAGCGTACCACGCTTGATGTATCGGTTTATGGTGTTCAGCCGGGTTACATATACCTGTTTTATTGGGTGGTCGTCCGCAAGCTCCCGCTGTGTTCTGCCTTTCAGATTACCAATCTGCCGACAGGTGCGGTGCAGCTTGTCCCCCGGCGCATACCCGCCGCAGTATTTGGTATGCCTTGCATTGGTGGTCAGGAACCATTTGCCGCAGATGCGGCATTTCTTCGGGGCATGACCGACACACAGCCCCTCAAACAAGTCCGTGCGGAACATCCCCACAAAAGTCAGGAAGTGCATCCGCTTAACCAGCATCGGAACATCATAGCCGGGACGGGGCGTAGAAACATACTGAATAGAGTTATTCGATGCAGCCATCCAGGCATTGCCTTCCGTGACGGAGAACTCCGGCGGAAAATAGGTGCCAAATAACTTGGAAAATCCTTCTGCTGTACGGTCTGCTTCATTGCTATCCGTTTTTTCGGCAAAATCAAGCATAGCCTTTTGATACTCGCTAAGAGAGTACGCCAGATGCCCGAAAACTGCCGTGTAGCGTTGGAGGATTGCCGCATTCGCATACATCGGAATTTCATCAAATTGCAAAGTTTTCTTTGTTGCCTTTACTGCGAACTCTACATATTTTTGTGCGTTCTCCGCTGTAAAAACCGTCTGAATCCGTTCCCGGTGCTTTGGAATGTCCATATAGGAAAACGGAGGGGTGACACTGAGAATATCAAGCATTGTCAGCGCAGCTTCCCTTACCATGGGAAACAATGCCGAAGCATCCTCAGCGGCATTCAGCTTTCCCAGCAATAGATTGATTTTATCGCACTGCTCGTTCATCCGGGCAAGGGTATCAGAGGATACATTCAGCGCATCACAGGCGAGAGTGCCGATGGGCAGCGTTTTATTCTCATATATGACCGTGTCCTGCCAGAAGTCCAGCGTCATCAATTCCTGATTCATATTCGTCCTCCTGTCCTGTTTTCCTTTTTTTCTCATTATATCATCCAAATGTGAAGAAATCTACTGCTGTCCTGTTTTTTGAAACGGGGTTGTCCTCCGATTAGCCTGTTTTTTGCGAAATCCGGCATAACCATAGTAGAAGGAGCGAAGCACCTGCCACCTGGCGGGTGTTTTTCTTTTTCAAAGCTATGAAATGGAGGATTTTTAATGACAATCTATGAAACCATCAAGGCGGCAGATCGGAAGAGCGTCGTGT
>OMGW01000126.1_pt1 | contig 28896 bp, 26 predicted proteins | sample 1646131 | NCBI WGS metagenome assembly OMGW01 (sample SAMN05578588, study PRJEB25193) | human gut metagenome | biome: Human Microbiome; feature: human-associated habitat; material: feces | host: Homo sapiens | place: USA:Birmingham
GATGACCTGAATATTCCTCTGTTGGCTGAAAAAATCGGTTATAGCGATTACTATCTGTCAAAGAAATTCAAAAAAGAAGTAGGCGTCAATATCAACGCCTACATCAAAAAAGCCCGGGTGCAAAAAGCCGCCTATTTACTTGTTTCTTCCAAAATGAGTATTCAGGAGATTTCTGATATGCTCCACTTTGGCAATCGTAATTTCTTTTGCCGTGCCTTTAAGGAAGAAATGCATACAACACCGGCGGCGTTCCGCACCAGCCATCAAAAATATTAGACACTTATCCTACGATCACGCGGCTCTCTGCATGACCTAATCCTTCTGCCTCTACACGTACACCTGCCTCTCCGGCTTCTGTACCGGCACGAAGGATGACCTGCCATCTGCCCTCAAAGGATGTAAATTCTCCCTTGGTGTAATTTTCCTCTGTCTGTCCTCTGCCTGTTCCAAAACCTGCCAGACTTGCAGCACCTTCTACTGAAACCTTTGCTAGCGTATCCTCAGCTGTCGGTACCCAGTTACCTTCTGCATCTACGATTTCGACGATGCCATAAGCAAGACTTTCTCCATCTGCAGCAATCTGATTCTTTTCCATAGTGATCTTAAGTCCAACCGGCTCTCCCACCGTTTTTACTTCATCACGGGATACTTCCTGTCCATCCTGATAACTGATCGCTGTCAGAGTGCCTGCCTCATATGTCACTTCAAATTCTGCCTTGAAATGGCATTCTGCCCCCGCTGGTTTTTTGCCAAGAGACTTGCCGTTTAACAGAAGTTCCACTTCCTCAGCACGGCTGTATACGTCTACGCTTACTGCTGTCCCATTTTCACAATTCCAAGACCAGTGGTTTCCGCCTTCTGCCCATCCATAACGACCAATCAGGGCGATCTTTCCATTGTTTTTCGGATCTTTTGCAAAAATATAAGTATCGTTTGCACCCCAGATGATCTGATGATATCTTCCCTGGGCTCTGACATTTCCGCAAAGGTCAAAGTCTCCTGCCTGTGCCAGACGCCAAGGATAAGCTGCGTAGTTTAACATGCGAGACATCTGTGGCACTTCTTCTTCGCTACAATAAATGCTCTTTCCAATACCTGCTTCTCCAATGTAATCCATGCTTGTCCAGAGGAAATCTCCGATCACATACGGAAGGCGCTCTACATCTGACCAATAATCTTCAAATTGCCCCGGCTTGCTCTCTGTACAAAGAATCACACGATCCGGGAAAAGTTCATGGCTAGTCTCATAATGATAGTTCAGGTAATTGTAACCGACCACATCCCAATCTTTAACAAATGGGGCAGTATATTCCATCCAGATCTTCTTGCCGTAGGAATTATCCATATTTATGACAGAACCACCTTGCGGCATCTCTTTGCGGAAAGTCTGCCAAAAAGCTGCATTGTCCTCATTATCCAAGCCCTTAAAGAAAGAACAAAGTGCTCCGCTGACCAGTCTTGTGCTGTCCATATTTCGCACTGTTTTTGCCAGCATAGCAGAAACCTCATATCCAGCAGCCATACCGCCCTGTTCGGTCAACTCATTACCAATGGACCAGAAGAAAATAGACGGATGATTGCGGTCGCGTCTTACCATAGCCTCGATTTCTTTGATACCATCCTCTGCAAACTGATGACTGAAATCGAAACTATTCTTAGGCAGATTCCAAACATCAAAAGCTTCATCAAAGACAATCATTCCCAGTTCATCACAGATATCTAAGATCTGCTCTGATTGCGGATTGTGCGCCAGACGAAGAGCATTGTATCCATTATCCTTATGCAGTTTTACCTTGCGGTACTCGGCATCGTAAAAACTTGCCGCACCCAGAATTCCATTGTCATGATGGATACATCCACCTTTCAACTTGATGGATTTTCCATTTAAAAGGAGTCCATTTTTAGCATCTGCTGTGATGGTACGAACACCAAACCTTGTCGTAATCTCATCCTCGTAATCGGTCTGTGCCATCAAATCCTGGCGGTTGTCCAGAGACATATGAACATTACCAGTTGATGTAAGACTCAACTGTGCCTTCACTTCGTAAAGATAAGGATTCTCGGTATCCCAAAGTTCTGCATTTTCAATAACAAAAGCCTGTGGAACTACTTGACTTGTTCCTGCTGTAAGACGGATCTTCTGATAACGCGTAGCCACTACTTCTTTGGTATCTTTTTTGCTTACTGTGAGTTTCAAAAAGCCTTCCGCATCTCCGGTTGCCTTTGCCAGATCATTGACCACAGTAATTTCCGCCTTGCAAAAAGCATCCCCATTTGTAATATGATCGGTATATACAAAAATCCCATCATGCGCAATGTGAAATGCCGGTGCACTTAAGAGGTTGACACCACGATACATTCCGGCGCCCGAATACCATCGTCCGTTTGGCTCATCATCGGTATGAACGATGACCTGTATCTCATTATCGCCGATTTGTAAAAACTTGCGGATATCAATGGTAAATGGCGTATATCCATAGACATGACTGCCAGCCGGATTGCCATTGATGAGAACCCTTGTTTTGCCAAAGCATCCCTCAAAATGTAAAAGCATGGTATCCGTCATTTCTTCTTCTGTCAGCGTAATGGTCTTTAAGTAAGTTCCCGCACTCCCCTTATAAAATCCGCTCTCTGCCTTTCCCGGAGCATCCGGTGTGACATCTGTTTCCACCATAAAATCATGTGGTAGATTGACTTTCTTCGTCTGCTGCGGCATCATGGGGATATTGGATTTTTCTCCATTCATAAAGAGCCAATCCAGATTCAGATTTGTTTTTTTCATAAAAACCTCCTGCTATGATTACAAATTCGTATTTTCTTCTTTTATCATCTTGTGATTTATCATAACCGAAGAGTGACCTAGCTTTAGTTCCAAAATTCGTTTTTTCACTTGTAAATTAGTGATAATTCACTTTTTACAATCATAACCTTCTTTGACAAATTCTGTCATAAACGGCTTGCCCTCTAATAGCATTTTTATCTCCATATCACGCCTCCCCCTGATAGAGAGCTATCCAGAAATCATTGACGTTGGTACCAGTTGGACCAGTGACTACCAGTCCCTCGATAGCCTCAAGACCATGGTAGCAATCATTATCCTGCAAGATCTTTTCATAGGACAACCCGGCATTTTTTAAGGCTTCGTACGAATCCCCATCCACATATCCGCCTGCTGCATCTGTCGGACCATCTGTTCCATCGGAACCTACAGAAAAAATTGCAATATTATCCTTTCCACGAATTTCTTTCATGGCAGCAAAGGCAAGTTCCTGATTTCGTCCGCCAAGCCCTTTTCCCTGTAAATATACGATCGTTTCTCCGCCGGCAATGATGGCAACTTTCTTTTTTTCATCTTCTGCCGCACAGATTTCATTTTGCAAAAGTGCCTGTTTCGCCAGTTCCACACCTACTTTTCTTGCTTCTTCCGTCACATCATTTGCCAAAACAATGGTTTCATATCCCAATGCCTCACAGGATAATTGCGCTGCTTTGCAAAGCTGGCGCACACTCCCAATAATCTGCGTATGGACATTTGCAAGTTCTTTTGGTGTTTCTTGCAACAGACATGCTTTCGCTTCAGAGCCAAGTCGTAAATTGTATTTTTTTGCAATATTCCCTGCGTCTTTGCATGTAGATGCATCCGGATATGCAGGGCCAGACGCAATCATATCCAATGGGTCGCCCACAATATCTGATAAAACAATGGTTTCCACCATTGCCGGCATACAGGCTTGCGCAAATCTACCACCTTTCACCTGCGATAAACGTTTACGGATGGTGTTCATTTCCACGATACCTGCGCCACTTGCAAGCAATTGTTCTGTAATATCTGAAAGTTCCTCTCCAGAAATCTTTGGTTTTTCAAACAGTGCACTGCCTCCCCCTGATACTAAAAAAAGTATCATATCCTCTTCTGTCAGATTTTGCACCATAGAAAGCACTTCCTCTGTACCACGAAAGCTGTTCTCATCCGGCACCGGATGTCCCGCTTCCACACAAGTTATGCGAGGCAATGCTCCCATCACATGATGATATTTGGTAACTACAACACCTTTTTCATATGAAATATGCTGTTCCTGCAGATAGGAAACCGCTGCATCCGTCATCTGCCAGGCTGCTTTTCCAATTGCCACTACATATACATGCTTTGAAAATGTAATATTGCGCATCGCACGTTTTACCGCCGCATCCGGTTTTACCGATGCAAGCACTTCTGCAATGATTTGATTTGCTTCCTTTCTTAGCTTCTGATTCATGCGTATCTCCTCCAGCTTCATACAAAAAATCCCAGACATCTCTGTCTGGGATTTCATATGATAGTACGGGCAACAGGACTTGAACCTGCACGGTCTCCCACTAGAACCTAAATCTAGCGCGTCTGCCAATTCCGCCACGCCCGCACATGTAACTTGCTTTCGCAGTTACTAAACAAGATTATCACATTACGTTATAATTAGCAAGCTAAAATCATCAATTTACATCAAATCGTTTTGCCCGCATTTTCATAAATACTATCATTTCCTCTTGTTTTTCCACAGGGAGTTTTGATTGTTTAATAAGTATTATATATGCTTCCATTGTTTTACACACACGCTGCATCATCTTATCTGCCGCTTTACGATTCACTCCACAATGTTCAGCCATCAAATAAAAGTCTTTTTTTGTTATATTCTTCTTTTTCCCGTTGACAGTAAGCGCCATTTCTTCCTCATCTTCTGGCAAAATAAGATTTGTAGGAACAATATCATATGCAGCTGATAAACTATACTCTCTACACATTGAAACTTTTTCTCGCAAGGAAAAGTTTTTCAAATGCATATCTGAATTACCAATCAAAAATGATATCAGTATTCTCAAATACATTTCTGATAAATCAAACCCTACCTGATTTGAATATTTTTTTATAATTCTGCCACAGCCTTCGTAAGACCCTCTATACTTATCATAGGTAAGCCGATTAGATAATTGGCAAAAATCTTCCATTGCATATTTTTTTACTTTATCGTCTTCCACATCACGATCTATTCGTTTTGTAATATATGCATACGAATCTCCTGTCTTAATCAAGCCAAATGGCACTGTCTGCACGCCAGCGACCTTTGCAATACGCATTGCAAGGTCTTCATATTCTGGTAAATATGCATACTCCTCTGTTTGCGGTTTCAAAATATACCCTGTGGGATAATCGACAATTGTCAGCCTACTATGTTCTCCTCGTGAAAGATGTAATGACAACTTTTTTTGAACACCTGGAATCGTTATTTTCTGTTTAACTGTTTCATTTGCCAATTTTTCCATTTGGTCTTTAGATAAATCTATTTCTGGAAAATCTGATGTTCCAAAAAACTCTTTTTGGCATTTTTTGTGCCATTCATTCTTTATTTCATACTGACTTTGTTCAGATATCACTCTTCCGCAATATAAACATCTTATTTGTTCCATCATCCTCCCCTTTCATCAAGTACTTGCACATCCCCCACGCAATCTTTACATGCAGAAAGCAATAATCCAAATCGATCTGATGTATCAAGTTTCCAATTGTGACTAACTAAATAAAGCAACCACCCTTCAGGAATCAATCCATCAAAAAAAGGAAATAATACATTTGATTCATAACACTCCTTTGCTAGTGGCATCGTAAGACTAACTGGTAAGGAACAGGGATCCATCATATATTGTTTATCATAAGAGAAACGATAACCTTCGTCTGTTTCCTCTATTTTCCCTGCATATCGATTCTGAACATACACAAAACCAACTCGTTCAGCCATCAGAATCCTCACGCTCCTTTCTTCCAGGAATGGCCTGCATACCAAACATCGCTAACGCCTGATTTACCTTATCCAAACGTACCGTCTCCTTTCCTTGTTCTAATTCCCTAACAAAACGTAATCCCAGCCCTGCTCGCATTGCAAATTCTTCCTGCGTTATTCCTAGTTTCTTTCTTTCACATTTTATATATTCACCAATATTATTCATAAATAAAAAATACACCCTTTCGGGTGTATTTTCAACCTTTTTCTTTGTCTTTATACCCGACCGGGTATATTTTTATATATCCCATCTTTATTACACCCTTTCGGGTGTATTTTATTTTGCCTATGAAGTTGTATCCACTAGCTTTCCAACTACAAGATTTGTCATTACTCCTGCCTTTTTCTGCTTTCCATGCCATTAGGGACACTCCTTGTGGCAAAAGGAACGTCCCTAACGCAAGTTAATGCAACTCCATTTTACTGTGCAAACATAAGTTATGCCCATCTCAAGATTCGCTTTATATCATCCAGATTTTCAACAAAAAAGATTCCCTCCTGTCGCTCGTTAGAAGATAATCCTTTTTCAATCATATGATTTAGAAGTGCTTTCAAATCATCGTAGTAACCATTCAGGTTATAGAGAATGCAGGGTGCCTCCAGATGTTTCAAAGACACCTTCGACATTACCTCTGCAATTTCCTCCAATGTTCCCGTGCCGCCTGGGAAGGCAATAAAGGCTTCTCCTAACTCAATCATTTTGTTTTTTCTCTCAGACATATCCTTAGTCACAATCAGTTTTGTCAGTCCATCATGTTGAAACTCATTTTCAATAAAAAAATTCGGCTCAACACCCGTAACATCACCGCCCGCCTTCAATACACTGTCTGCCAATGCTCCCATTAAACCACCTTTAGAACCACCGTAAACAAGTGCATTTCCACTGTTTCCAATCCATGCCCCCAATTCCTCAACTGCTTTTCGTAAGCACGGGTCATTTCCTTCGTTTGCCCCAAGATAAACTGTTATATTCATTAAAAATTTTCTCCTACAACTTACTATTTGTCTTTCAGTTTCTATTATATCATTTTATTTACTTATAGGTAATAATACACTTGATTCATAAATAAAAAATACACCCTTTCGGGTGTATTTTATTTCGCATATGAGGTTGTATCCACTAGCTTTCCAACTACTAGAAAACGCCGATCACTTTGACTGCCAATGCAGGTCGACAGAACCAGAAGCTTGTCCTCTGCCGTTACTTCCACACCTTCTCTGACGTGGGTAATGCTTCGCCCTTCTTCCGCACATGATTTCAGTGAATCGAGAAACTGCTGTACACCATCTGCTGATTTCAAATCAAACATTGCCGGAATATAATTATCATTGTAATTGTATACGCCAAAAATCTGATACGTATAGAGTGCATCTGCTGTTTCAAATGTCATTGTCTCATTTTGCTGAAAAAATGTCTCCTCATCAAACAAATGTAAGGATCCAAACATCGTATCCGCACGCATATCGTGACCATACAATATCGTAATGCCATCTGACATATCTTCGTTATTACATTTGTTACTGTAAATTGCTCCTGCAATCGTCTGCACATGATTGATATCATGATTCAGATAATAATTATCTTCTTCTGTCTGTAACACTGGATAATCTACAATGGTATTTGGCACGTGAATCCAACCATACACATCTTCATTCTGTTCTTTCAAAGATGCGAAATCGTGAAGTGGTGTTGCCACAGGTTCTTCTTTCTTTTCTTTTGGTTTGTTCTCTTTTTCGCGCATTTTGGCATATTCTGCTTCCGCAAGGTCATTTTTATGTTGTTGATACATGTACCCACCAAAAAGTAATATCGTCGCAACCAAAATAATGATGCTAACCACTCGTAAAAAGCGTATCTGCTTTGCATGATCCTTTTTTTCTTTTGTCATTCTGTCATCACTCCTTGTGGCAAAAGGAACGTCCCTAACGTAAGTTCTCCAGAACTGTCTTCGCCTCTGTAAGATAATCATTCTCTACTGCATAGATTTCACCTGCGTCTGCTGCCTTGGCAAATTTCTGATCCATTGGAAGTTTGCCAAGGACAGAAATACCGAGTTCTTTTGCAACATCCTCAATATGACTATCGCCATAAATATGAATTTCCTCATCACAGTTAGGACATTTCACATAACTGTAATTTTCAACAACGCCAAGCACTGGAACATCCATCATTCCTGCCATGTTGTAAGCTTTCTTTACAATCATCTGTACCAGTTCCTGTGGAGATGTCACAATCACAATACCGTCTACTGGAAGTGACTGGAATACCGTAAGTGGAACATCACCTGTTCCAGGTGGCATGTCAACAAATAAATAATCCACATCGCCCCACTGTACATCTGTCCAGAACTGCTTTACTGCACCGGCAATAACAGGGCCTCTCCAGATAACTGGCTGTTCCTCGTCTTCTAAAAGAAGATTAATAGACATAATCTTTGTTCCATCTTCTGCTTCGATTGGGAATGTACCATTATCATCACCAATCGCCGGACCATGCACACCAAACATCTTAGGGATGGATGGACCTGTAATATCCGCATCCAAAATTCCCACCTTATATCCAGCTTTTGCCATCATAGATGCCAGTGAAGATGTCACAAAAGATTTACCTACACCACCTTTACCACTGACAATACCAATCACATGTTTAATACGTGCATTTGGGTTTGTTTCAACCTCAAATGGATTTTTTTTGTTTGCTGATGCACAGCCGGCACAGCTTTCTTTTGAACAAGTAGATGCACTAGCGCATCCTTTCTTTTCTTCTGCCATAATATTAATTTCCTCCCTTTTATACGCGTTTTCGCTTATTATCCATAATTGCTTTTAAAGATTCTGTATACGGAGCTCGTGCAACCCCATATTCTGTCACAATGCCTGCGATTAATTCATGGTCTGTCACATCGAATGCCGGATTAAAGATTTTAACATTTTCCGGTGCCATACGCTTTTCATACCACATTTCTGCAATTTCTTCCGGTTTACGTTCTTCAATAACAATATCATCTCCCGTGGCGGTTGCCATATCAATCGTAGATGTCGGTGCACAAATATATACCGGAACATTGTACTGCTTAGCTACAGCGGCAACAACAGATGTACCAATTTTATTTGCTGTGTCACCGTTGGCTGCAACACGGTCACACCCTACAAATACAGCATTCACCCAGCCGTTTTTCATAACCATTGCTGACATATTATCACAAATCAGTGTTGTATCCACACCAGATTCCTGCAATTCAAATGCAGTCAATCGTGCCCCTTGTAAAAGAGGTCTTGTTTCATCGCAAAATACATGTAAATGATAATCATTTTCTTCTGCCAGATAAATTGGTGCCGTTGCCGTACCATAACGTACTGCAGCAAGTTTTCCTGCATTACAGTGTGTCAGGATGCCATCGCCCGGCGAAATCAGTTCCATACCATATTCACCAATCTTATGGCACACTTCAATATCCTCATTGCGGATTGTGATTGCCTCCTGATGCAACGCCTCTATGATTTGTGGCAATGCTTCTTCTTTATGTGCTACTACAACAGCTTCCATGCGCTTTAATGCCCATGACAGATTGACTGCCGTCGGACGTGATGCATCAAGATATTCCTTATCTTTACAAAATGCATCATAAAATGCATCATATGTTTTTGCATCATATCGACAAGACAACACATACATACCGATTGCAGCTGCAACACCGATTGCCGGCGCACCACGTACCTGTAACAAATAGATGGCGTCCCAGATTTCCTTTGCAGTTGTCAGAGATAACATCTCAATCGTTCCCGGCAATTTTGTCTGATCAATGATCACGAGAGCCCTGTTCGCCTCATCCAATGAGACTGTATCGATTTCTGTAATTTTTCCATCCATCTCATTTATCCCCCTATTATTTTCAACACCTATATTGTACTGAATTTACTCGGAATATACAAATGTGTTCCTCGGAAAGTGCAAGTTTGTGCCACTCATAAATTTCTAAGTACTCTAGTGCAGATGCAGACGCAAAGACGAGCCGGTCACCTGACCGACTCGTCTTTTTGAAAATAAGAAATGATGGGAAAGCAATTATTATGCTAACTCAGCCTTTAAAGCTTCTGTTAAAGCTGGAACGATCTTCTTGAGATCTCCAACAATACCATAGTCAGCAACATCAAAGATTGGAGCATCTGCATCTTTATTGATTGCAATAATGATGTCAGATTCTTCCATACCGGCAACGTGCTGGATTGCTCCAGAGATACCGATTGCAAAATATACATTAGGACGAACTGTCTTTCCTGTCTGTCCTACCTGATAATCCTGTGCCAACCAGCCGTTTTCAACAACAGCACGTGAACAAGATACCATTCCACCAAGAACATTTGCTAAATCTTTCAACATCTGGAAATTTTCAGCACTACCAACACCACGTCCACCAGATACTAAGATCTTTGCGTCCATGATATTTTCAACAGTACCAACAGCCTTTACAATTTCCTGAATTTCAACATATTTGTTGTTCTTTGTAAATCCAGGATTGTAGTTGATTACTTCTGCCTTTGCCCCCTTAACTGGTGTAATCTTCTGCATAACACCAGGACGAACCGTTGCCATCTGCGGACGGTGATCTGGACAAGCAATTGTTGCGATTGTGTTTCCACCAAATGCAGGTCTTGTCATAAGTAACTGACCATGCTTTTGTGTATCTTCTTTTCCTTCTGGAACAGTAAGTGGGAAATCACCAATCTCAAGTACTGTACAGTCTGCTGTAAGACCTGTCTTAACTCTTGCTGAAACAGTTGGTCCTAAGTCACGTCCGATAGCTGTAGCACCAACCAACATGATGTCAGGCTTATACTCATTGATTACAGAAGCAAGTGCATGTGCATATGGTTCTGTTCTGTATGTTTCAAGTTCCGGATCATCTACAACGATTACTCTGTCTGCACCATACTCAGCCAAAGAATCTACAAGATTACCTACGTTATGTCCTAAAAGAACAGCTGTAACATCTGTTCCCAAATCTGCAGCAAGTTCTTTTGCCTTTCCGATCAATTCGAAGGCAATGGAACTAATTTCATTATCTACCTGCTGTGCGTAGATATATACGCCCTTATATTCTTCTAATGCCATTTTATTCACCGTTTTCCTTCCAAATTAGATTACATGTTTTTCTTTTAATTTGTCCATGATATAAGATACAGATTCGGTTGGGTCTAATGTAACCTTTTCACCTGCACCCTTACGTACCTTATCAGATGCCTTAGCGATCTTTGTTGGAGATCCCTTTAATCCGAGATCAGAATCGTCAACATCCTTTAAGTCTGCACGGCCCCATACGGTTACTTCTTTGTCATATGCGTCAAAGATTCCGCCTGGTGTCATATATCTTGGTGTATTTAATTCAGAAAGAGCGGTTACCAGACAAGGCATCTGAGCCTTAATCATATGGTATCTGTCTTCATACTGACGCTTAACGATAACAGAATCACCTTCTACCTTAAGATCCTCTGCATAAGAGATTACCGGAATACCAAGATGCTCTGCGATCTGTGGTCCAACCTGTGCAGTATCTCCATCAATAGCCTGACGACCTGTGATGATAAGATCATAATCAATATTTCTAAGTGCACCTGCAATTGTTGTTGATGTTGCCCATGTATCAGCTCCACCAAGTACTCTATCTGTAACAAGAACTGCGTTATCAGCGCCCATTGCCATAGCCTCGCGAAGTACATCATCTGCCTTAGGAAGACCCATGGTAAGAACGGTTACTTCTGCACCGATTTCATCTTTGATTCGAAGTGCTGCCTCTAATCCGGCTTTGTCATCCGGGTTCATAATAGCAAGCATTGCTGCTCTATCAAGTGTTCCGTCTGGGTTAAACTTAACGCCACCCTTTGTGTCAGGAACCTGTTTAATACATACTACGATTTTCATGTATCTATTTCCTCCTATTCCTATTTCAGTAATGCACCAGAGATAACCATACGCTGAACTTCTGAAGTTCCTTCGTAGATCTCAGTGATCTTAGCATCTCTCATCATACGCTCTACGTCATATTCACGGATATATCCATATCCACCAAAGAGTTGAACAACTTCTGTTGTAACAGCCATTGCTGTCTCAGCAGCAAAAAGCTTAGCCTTAGCAGCTTCTACAGAGTAAACTTTCTGGTTTGCCTTTGCCATAGCAGCCTTGTAAACAAGAAGCTGTGCAGCTTCTACACGTGTTGCCATATCAGCAAGCTTGAACTGTGTATTCTGCTGCTGTGCGATAGAACGACCAAACTGCTTTCTTTCTTTTGTATAAGCAATAGCGCGGTCTAATGCACCTTCTGCAATACCAAGAGCCTGTGCAGCGATACCAATACGTCCACCATCCAATGTATGCATAGCGATTGGGAATCCCTTTCCTTCTGGTCCAAGTAATGCATCCTTAGGAATTCTGCAGTCTTCAAAAATAAGTTCATATGTTGATGAACCACGGATACCCATCTTCTTTTCCTTTGTTCCAAAGGAGAATCCAGGTGCTCCCTTTTCTACGATAAATGCAGAGAAGTTCTTCTTCTTTCTGCCTCTCTTGTCTTCTGTAACACTTGTAATAGCAATAACGATATAAACGTCAGCAACTTTACCATTGGTAATGAAGCACTTAGAACCGTTTAATACCCACTCGTCACCGTCAAGAACAGCCTTTGTCTGAGCACCCTGTGCATCTGTACCAGCACCTGGTTCTGTAAGAGCGAATGCACCAAGTTTCTCACCTGTTGCAAGTGGTCTTACATATTTCTGCTTCTGCTCTTCTGTACCATATGTCATAATAGGGTCAATGCAAAGTGATGTATGTGCAGAAACAATAACACCTGTTGTAGCACAAACTTTTGACAACTCTTCCACACACATAACATATGTCAAAGGATCACATCCCTGTCCGCCGTACTCCTTTGGTACAGGAATTCCCATAAATCCACTTTTTGCCATCTTTGCAACAGTCTCAGCAGGGAACTGCTCTGTCTCATCAACTTCCTGTGCAAGAGGTTTTACTTCTGTCTCAGCAAACTCTTTAAATAAAGTACGCGCCATTTCATGTTTTTTATCTAAACCGAAATCCATGCTCTTCGTTCCTCCGTTTTCATAAATAATATTAGATGATTGCCCCGCTTATTATGCGGGGCTTGAAATCTTTTCTTACTGTGCGTCTACTGGTGTCTTTGTACGATCTGGGTTATATACATAGAATCCCTTACCACTCTTTACACCAAGGTTGCCACCACGAACCATCTTGCGGATGAGTGGACATGCACGATACTTGCTATCGCCTGTTTCATTATAAAGAACATCCATAATTGCAAGGCAGATATCAAGGCCAATGAAATCACCTAACTCAAGAGGTCCCATTGGATGATTAGCGCCAAGCTTCATTGCTGTATCAATACCAGCGATATCAGATACACCTTCCATCTTGATGAAAGCAGCTTCGTTAATCATTGGGATCAAGATTCTGTTTACAACGAATCCTGCTGCTTCATTTACCTGTACAGGTGTCTTACCGATTTCTTCAGAAATCTTCTTGATTGCATCTACTGACTCAACAGGAGTATTTACACCTGCGATAACTTCGATTAATTTCATACGATCAGCTGGGTTGAAGAAATGCATACCAATCAGTGGACGTGTAAGTCCGTTGCCAATCTCTGTAATAGAAAGGCTTGATGTGTTAGATGCGAAGATACACTCTGGCTTAGCAATCTTGTCAAGCTCTGCAAATGTTGTCTTCTTAACGTTCATATCTTCGAAAGCTGCCTCTACGATCAAATCGCAGTCTTTGCAAAGGTCTTCCTTTAATCCAGGAGTAATCTTAGCAACGATAGCATCAACAGCTTCCTGTGTCAACTTTCCTTTTTCTACTAAACGAGCATAGCCTTTTTCGATCTTAGCCTTGCCGTTGTCAGCCCACTCCTGCTTAATATCGCAAAGTGCAACTTCATATCCATCAACCTGAGCAAATGCCTTTGCAATGCCCTGTCCCATTGTTCCTGCTCCAATAACACCAACCTTCATGTCAGCACCTCCATAAAATATACTTTTAAAAATTTATTCGTATTTTTCAACGATTGTTGAGCAGCCCATGCCACCACCGATACAAAGTGTTGCAAGACCTCTCTTAGAATCTCTCTTCTGCATCTCATGTAATAATGTAACAAGGATACGACATCCAGAAGCTCCAACCGGATGACCAAGTGCAATCGCGCCACCATTAACATTTACCTTGCTCATATCAAAGTTCAAATCTCTAGCAACTGCAACAGACTGTGCTGCAAATGCTTCGTTTGCTTCGATCAAATCCATATCATCAATTGTAAGACCTGTCTTAGCAAGAACCTTTCTTGTAGAAGCAACAGGACCAACACCCATGATTTCTGGTTCAACACCACCAAGTGCTCCAGCTACCCATGTAGCCATTGGTGTAACGCCAAGTTCTTTTGCTTTTTCTTCGCTCATAACAACGATTGCTGCTGCACCATCGTTAATACCAGAAGCGTTACCTGCTGTAACAAGTCCGCCTTCCTTACCTGAGCAGCAACGTAACTTAGAAAGTGACTCTGCTGTTGTTCCAGCTCTTGGTCCTTCATCTCTAACGAAGTCAACCATTTCCTTCTTAACCTTAACAGGTACAGGAACGATTTCGTCATCGAACTTACCTTCAGCGATAGCCTTTTCACACTTCTGCTGGCTGTTTGCTGAGAACTCATCAAGTTCTTCTCTTGTAAGACCATATTTATCACAAACATTTTCAGCTGTAATCATCATATGATAATGATTGAATGCATCTGTAAGAGCATCGTTAACCATTGTATCAATGATTGTAGCGTTGTTCATACGATATCCAAAACGTGCTTTTGTCATAGCGTAAGGAGCCATTGACATATTCTCCATACCACCTGCTACTACGATATCAGCTTCGCCAGCCATGATCATAGTTGCTGCATCGTTAACGCACTTAAGACCAGAACCACAAACTACGTTGATTGTGATTGCAGGAACTTCGATTGGAAGGCCAGCCTTGATTGCTGCCTGACGTGCTACGTTCTGTCCCTGTGCAGCCTGGATAACACATCCCATCTTTACTTCGTCAACCATCTCTGGCTTAACACCTGCACGATTTAATGCTTCCTTAATAACGATAGCGCCAAGATCTGCTGCTGGTGTATTGCTGAGTGCTCCCCCCATTTTACCGATTGCAGTACGACATGCACCTGCTAATACTACTTTCTTTCCCATGTTCTTTCTCCTTTTTATTTCTTATTTGCTGTTTCTCTTTTGTTTTGTTATTTTTTTAACAAACAAAAACAAAAAAAAGAAAACAGCGTTTCCGCATGAAATGATAGTAACACAAAACTAATCTTCTTGCAAGCCAACTTTTTCACACTTATGATGCCAAAAATCAAATTGTCAGAATATTCACATGCTTTTTTACACATAATGTTTTTGCATGTCTCTTATCTTCGTTAAAAAAATGTCAATATTTGGGCATTGCGATATTTTGTGCTCTCCCAAAAGGTCTCTTTTTTTGTTTTAAATTGTGTCTATAGTGTAAACACTTTTCCTTTTTTTCAGAAATATTTATTTTGAAATTTTTCTATCCATTCAAATATTCATTCCACCTGGCATTGGTTTCTTCTAGCACATGTTTCTGCATCATTCGATTACGGTCACTTAGTATTGCAAGCATTTCATCTGCAATTTCCTCAAGTGATATCTTTTTATAATGAGATAAATAGCCTATCATCCGTTGTGCTGTCCAATCGGTGTTAAGATTTTTCGTTATCTGGTCACAAAACCGCTCTGGGTATCCCCGTTTTATCATAATGTCATATAATTCCAGACTCTTAGGTGATTTCGGTTTCATAGTATGCTCCACTATAATGTTCTATTCCATGTTAATCATTTAGGCTGCCTAGCCAGAAGATTTTCGCTTTCCCCTACGAATTTACACTGCTCTCAAACACATCCGGCGCATCTTCAAACATGCCGACAGTTTGTTTCCCCTACGAATTTACACTGCTCTCAAACATCAATGATTGTTATAACAATGGCATTACTGTTTGTTTCCCCTACGAATTTACACTGCTCTCAAACCGGACGCTACGCCAGGTCGATTTTACATGAGTTTGTTTCCCCTACGAATTTACACTGCTCTCAAACATCAATGATTGTTATAACAATGGCATTACTGTTTGTTTCCCCTACGAATTTACACTGCTCTCAAACCGGACGCTACGCCAGGTCGATTTTACATGAGTTTGTTTCCCCTACGAATTTACACTGCTCTCAAACCAACTCTGCTTCTAACATTTGTTGAGAAGGTTTGTTTCCCCTACGAATTTACACTGCTCTCAAACCTCAAATTTGTTTGAGAATGATATTTTTGCGAAATACCTGTATCCATTCGTAAGTTACTAGAAACAATATTATATTAACATAATACGCATTGATCTGCATCCACAATATGCCGCTGTTCTCCTTCTAACACTGGAAAATCTACGGCATCCACTAATAGAATTTCATATTGATGTGCTATTACGCCTTTGACAAACTGCGCCATTTCTGTTTCTGATAAATAACTCCTTAAATTTACTAATATGAATAATTTCTTTCGATCATATACCTCTACTAATTCAAAATAATCCAGTAATATTTCTCCAAGACTATCATAACTATTATCTATTTCCATTCCAGATGCTTTGATCAAGGATTCTGCATTTATTTTAGAAAAATTTATACTTCCTGTTATCTCCATAGATAAATCGAGTAAATATTTCTCCCATTCTGTCAATAGCGCAGTCGTCTGCAAAAAGTGTTCTTCATTTACAGCATGTTTCTGCATCTCTCCCATAATTTTTGTCAGTAAACTCTTCTGATTCAAGTCAAACGGAATAAACTGGGAGATCATTTCTACATTCTTTGCCATGGGAATGATCTTATCCTGATCAGACAAAACAAATTTTCCTTCTTCTCCCTGTAATTGTTCTACCACATCATTCAAGATACTACACCATACCACTCGATTCTCAATCACAAGAGATTGGCAGTGTTCTTGATTACATTCTATTACATAATCAATTTGAGGAATAAACAGCTTCATAAAACAACCAGCCTTTCTTCTGTATCTATCACATCACCTGTATATTCTCCGACTACATAATCCATTTTTACAAACTGTTTTTCTGTCACAGTCAGTGTCTGCACAATTCCCTGTGGTGGCTTATTTTTATGAATAAGCAATTTCACGGAATTTTCTACAGATGGACTTGTCATCATTTTACAATACACAGATTCCTGCAGCATAATAAACCCATTCTTGATTAACAACTTTCGGAACTGCCGATAATACCGTCGGTCTTCTACTGTAAGTGTTGGTAAATCAAAGAAAACTATCATTCTCATAAACCGAAACCCTGCCATATTCTCTCCATAAATACTTTAGAGCATATTATAAAATTTCATCTCCGAAGAATCCCCTTCATTTATTGCATCTAATACACTCTTTGTATATATTTTTATTGCATTCATAACAAACTGGTTCTGCCCATCAATCTTCACTTTTTGATCCAGTAACTTCCACATTTCGTGTTTTTCTTCCTTTCCAAATTCTGTCGGTTGCATCCGATAAACCATGCGATCCACCAAAACGCGAAATGGTTCCATTAAATCACTAGACAAATTGAAATGATTAAACATATTATCATGAAAAATCCCTAATTGCGTCAGATATCCATTGGCACAAACTTCCCGGTTAAATGCGGACAAAATCATACTATAGCCATAATTCAATGCAGCATTTATCGGTGTGTCTGCACTACGCGTAAAATCCATTCCAAACAATGCATTAAAATATACTTTTGCCGCATGTCCTTCGCGATTCGTCGCATCTGCCAATTCAATCTGCCCCGTATATTCTGATAACATCATGGCTTGTTCTTCGCGACCTATTTCCAGCAAAAAATCCGCCTGTTTGCGTATTTTTTCACTTACAATATCTCGCCATATGTTATCTTTTGCTATCTGATTCCAGGTTATCTGAACCCGAATCTTCGCCGAACTATCATGACTGCCATGATGTGGTATTAATTCCGCAATCGGATTACGTTTGGTATCACAAAATATAACTTTCACTTTTCTGATAATTAATTCTTCCATTAATATCCCTGTCAATGAGACAGCAGGATTCTCAATCATAAGAACTGCTATCTCATCCAACAGAATACGCTTGGTATCCAAACTACGCACCACAAGATATCCCATCTTGTAATCCAGTTTTGACTGACTTTCTATTACAACAACGCGCCAGCTCATAGATACTCCAGCAGATTATCCGATACCACTTCCCACAACCCGGATGCAGATTGATCAATAATACGGACATCTGTATAATTCTTATTCCAATTAGAAATCGTACTACTAAAATTAACCGTGGCTGCACTATGTGATTTTCCTCCAATCAGTGTCAAATCACAGCCTGCCGTCATTCTTCCAAAGACCTGATGGATATTCAGCAATACCTGGCACTGCTCCAACACACTACATGCCATGAATTTTTCCCGTCCGTCAAGCAATATCTGCATCGGTGCATTAATTCTCTTTTGATATACGGAATGCTGTAATTTGTCTGTATATAAGTCGTATAATCTCATATTATCTTCCGGCTGAACCACGTCGTATTCAACATCATACCTATAGTTTGGATTGTTCTTCACTTTTTCTACAAATCGCTCTATTTTCTTTAAATAATATCTCCAGTATTCCTCCGAAGAAAATTGCATAATTGGCTGTGCGCTCAAGCATTTACCACCACCCGCATTTCCTGTGATACATACACGGAATCCATCTAAAGATAATACAGTATTTATTTTCCATGGGCGCATTCCCATTGGAAATTCCACTTCTTCTACTGCTTTTCCTGTAATACGCTGTAGACGATCCTTTGCGTATTCTTTTGCAAATGCCTCATCCTCTAAAAAGCGTTTACCATATAGAAGTTCAACCGATAACACCATCAACACCGTCTTTTTCCCGCTCTTGTATCTCACCGGAATAAAGAACATAACACCTGCTTTATTATAACCACCATATTTTTCTGTTGGCATTCCTGCTTTTAGCGGAATAAGTCCTGATGCTTTTTTCAATGGATTCTGATCAAATAATCCACCTGTCTTAAAGGTCGCATACTTTGTAAAGTGCGCTGTATTTTTCTTTGCTGTTTTTAATACTCTTGGCAGCATATCGACATTCCATATTTCTTGACCATTACACAAAACAGGATGTGTAAATAGTGTTTTTGTCTTTATGCTATAACGTGAGTTTACATTAAACCACTGACGTGAGAAACGCATATGATACACATTTCCTACAACAATATTCAAATACGCATCGACTGCATGGTGCAAATCATTGTAATTACGTGATTTGTATAAATCAAATTCATGACGAAAGTCCGACACTAATCCTGCTTTTGAATATACAATCTCTGCCTCTGGATATTTTTCTTTCAGCAGTTCAGCTACCACTTTTGTGGATTGTGATGTCTCTGTCAACTGTCGATTAATAAATCCATATTTTTCATCTTCTGTAAATGGCGTTGAACGAATTAATCTCTTATATTTTTCATCGGACACTGTTCCCACATGATGCCAGAATGACCATGTTTTCTGCATCTTGTTACGAATAGTTGGGTTAATTGGATAGTCATCCTTTTTCTCTCCATTCTCGATTGACAATACCAGCACCTTATTATTGATAATACTATCGTCTTTGACATGCGCCTGTGGATAAATATGATCAATATCGTATTTCTTTGATCCAGCCATCAATTGCTCTAGTGAAATTGGTGTTCCACTATATGCACATTTTCCAAATTGCATAAAATATAAGAACAGACGATCACTCTGTAGCCTATTATCCACATGCTCCCCTAGTGCCTCTAATTGCTGTTTTAAATCTCTGACATCATCCTCTTTACATTTATCATAATAATCTAACAGTTGTTGCTGACGCGATTTCGTTCGTTTCCCTTTTTGTTCCGGCGAACCACCCCTCGTCATCTCAATAAAGATTTTCTCAGGTTTTCCAAATGCTTTCTCAATATCTTTTACAATGTCAAGTGTACGATAGATTGGTCTTCTAACTGCATTTGACACATACATTTCATCCAAACGTTCTGCCAACGTCTGTTTTCTTTCCGTATAATAATCTGTTTTTTGTGCCAAAATTGTTTCTGTGAAAGTATAACGTTCTGATAAAAGTTCCATCAAATTATCGTTACTTTCCCACATCATGTTTATAATTGTTGACACTTCTCCTGTTTCCTTGCATGCCCCCTCTATACCTGACAAAAATGCGCGTGATAATCTTCCGAAATCCTTAATTTTAATTTTACAGATGTACTTAATATCTTCGTCTTCTAATTGCGGATATTTTACTCTTAACCATTTTGCAACGCGCCCCTTATCTTCTGCATAAGAAGCTCTCTCAATGATTCTTTCTACATCTGCTTCACTTAATATTTTTCGTTCTAACAGTTTTCGGAATGATATATGGGATGAAAGTGATGACTTAATTTGAATATCTATACCGCTCAAACTATCCCTACGATCTTTTTCCAGTTCTCCATTACTGATTAAATATTCCTCAATCTGACCTTTTTTTACTTTTTTATATTTCAAAAACAGATTTGAATAAATCCCCTGTTTGGCTTCTACAGAAATCTTTCTTCCATCGACTTTTATGTTATTTATTTCATTTAAAACCATAAATTTTTGATAACACAAAGAATCTTTCGGCAGCACTGGTTCTCCTGGAAGATATGTACATTGATTTGTCATTTTCTTAATAAAAGCTTCTTCACTGGCATCATCATCAATCATATTCTCATAATTCCATGGCAAAATTTTTCCTGCCTTGCGCTCAATCCATGCAAAATCAGAATGATTATTCAAAGGTCCTACATAGTATGGAATTTTGAATTTAAAAATTGCAATGATTTTATCTGCATTTGAAATACCATCCTCTGTTTGATCCAAAAATGGTAAATATGTCGCTGCATTTTCTAGAATTTTCTTTAATTCATACTCATATAATTGATGTGGAATAACACGATTGTCTGTATTTCTCTGCTTTGGTAAGAATTGATTCAAGCCTACTCTATCACGCATATCATCATAAGCTTTTACATCCTCTTCCTCTGGCGAAATCTTTTCGATAATTTTCTTTAAAAATTTTGAAAATGTCTCATTGTCTGCTTTCTTTTTTACTTGGCCTTCCAATTCCCGATTTATGTGATAGGAATATGCTACATAATTATCTTCTCTTGCATCTCTAAAAACTGTATTATACTGTGCTGGACAATATTTCCGAATAAAATATTTAAGTGTTGCAAGATCTTTTTTATGTTGCTCATAGGTATGTACTTTTGCTGTTGAGATGGATACAATTCCATTTTCTCCATCTAAAACATCAGCCAAAACACTCCAATCATGAAGATCGCGCAAAACCGCAATCAAATCATAATCTTCACCAATGTTTATCATGATTTCCGCCAACTTATCATCATCCATCTCAAGAGATACGGATCCAAAGTCTTCGTACTCCTCTTTTCCATAAATATCACGTAATTTACAAGTGCCTCCCGCCAACAAACGTACAATACAAAACTCGCTATATGGGAAATTCTCACTGATATCTTTACTTGGTTTTTGGCCTTGTAGCATAACCTCCACCAATTGACTATGTTTGTTCGTCACACCAATATGCTTTTTTAAGACATCACCTATCGCTTGTGCATCTTGTGCCCACGGATTTTCATAGCTGTTGTCCGTAAAGAAATTTGTAAACTTTTCATATACAGATTCTATATTTACCAAAGAATCTATTTTATCAACACTTAACTGGCTCAAAAAATGTCCTCGATGTGCAACCAACCAGGCACATGCCAAATATACCAAGCGAACATCATGTTCATGTTTATTCTCCATTAACTCACATATCAAATGATGTATTGTCGGATAATCTCTCATATATTGAACATCTGTATATTCTTCATCATCAAAAAACACATAGCGATCGCCTGCATCTTCTCTCCAAAGAAAACTCTCTGATAAGCGTATAAAGAAACGTGGATCAACCTTTGCCACTTCATCTGCGAAAATCTCCTGAAGCAATTTTACTCTTTGTTGACGACGGTCTAATCTACGCCTTGCAGACCGAAACCCTCTACGCTCATCACACAGTGATGCCGCATCAAAAATGTGACTGCCCCATGCATCGCTTCCATGGAACTTTAAAAGGTTATATTGTGGATCTGTCACAGCATAACCGATAGAATCTGTACCAATGTCTAACCCCAAATAGTAACTAATTTTTTCTTTTTTCATTGACATTCCTCCATTTTTGCATTATGATGCAATTGTAAATCGTAGTTCCCCTACGAATTTACACTGCGAGTTCAAATAAAAATTTATTCAATCCACTGGTTTATCCAACTGCACAGTGTGTGCTTCTAAGACTTCATCTACGAAGTCTTTTTTTATTTGTCTTTTGATTTCCTTTCTTTATATCTTATCCCTTACATATAAAAAATCAAACATATATCGTTCAAAAAGGTTCCTAAAAAACATCTACCTAAATTGTAAAAAATTACAAGTCCATAAATCTCACCTTGCATATCAAATCTTTGTTCCCTGTCACTGTTTCCCTCTAGCCAATCGCTACTCTTGCACTTCCTTCCTTTGCTTCAATCTCTACAAATAAATCTAACACCCTATTCACATTTTTTCTCTTTGCCCGATTCTTTGCCTGACGATAATATTTTTTCTCTTTCTTTGTTCTTTGCGGCAGTTTCCTATAATCAATCTGTTCCATCTCCTTTGCTTCATCATGCTTTACAATATATTTAAGGTGCTTGTAAGGTGACTGATTTCTCGGAACATCAGTTTGCACATGATAATGAGCAGCCTTAGCCTCTTCCATTGTCAAAGCCTTTTCAGAAAAAGGACAATGTAACAGTTTGAACCAGTCGAAATGATGTCCATATGCAATTTTCCAAGCGGCCATATTTGTAAGTACATAAAGGTCGGTGCCATCATATTCAATGCATATATTGTTAGTTTTTGCATATTCCTCTATCTGAAAAACATATTCTCTGTATTGAGACGGATATGCGGCCAATTTTTCTTCATTTAGAATGAATTGCATAACGGATTGCAAATTTCCCGTACTTTCACATTCACTCCATCTTGTCCATGTGTATTCCTGCTGTCCTTCGTGCAAGCTTCCTGCGTACAGCTTTAGCTTTTGATTTGATAACGCAAAATCCACCCGCCAGTTATAAGATGGCGTATTTACAAGCAAATAGTTCTCATCAGCTTCCACTTTAATGCCTAAATCTACAAATTTTTCTTTAAACTCTGGCTCTATATTTTTATAAATGTTCTTCAATTTGCAGCAACATTTACATGGTGTGTAAGCCTTGAGTTTTTTGTCATTGATATCATATGCTGTCAGGGATTTATTAGCAATTCTGTCTATGTATCTGCATCCCGGCCTATGATATATTTTCGATTTTACGCTCATCTGTGCTATCATTTGTCTTTCCTCCTCGTATAAACACACTATCATCAAACAATATGCTCCACTTTTTCTATGCTATTACCACTCATCATAACCATCTTCAATAGCATCCTCTATAGCATCATCTACGCCTGTCGCATAATCACTATCATAATTATATCGATTATCATCATAATCCGAATCAAAATATACATCATCATAGCCATCATCATATGAGTCGTAATAGTTATACTTGCTTGGTTTTGTATCTGCGTTCTGATGACTATTAGAATTGCTATTATTTACATAATCTTTACCATCCGGAATTTGATTCTTTTCCATTTCTTTTTTATGCTTTTCGCAAAATATGCTTCCTTCTACCCTCTTTTCGTAACAGTATTCATTTTTGCAAATACTCTCTTTACGTAATTCCGCAGATTGTATTGCAATACCTGCTACTGCAACTAATGCCAAAATAACGATAATTGAACTCTTTACTTGTACTCTCTTCTTATCCATATCTTTCATAACGCGCCTCCTACTTGCATACATGATTTTTTATATCTACATCCTACTCCACGCCGTGTACCATAAATGTCACAACCATCTATTCTTTCTTCATTTCGTTACTGTTCTGTCCCTAATCTGAAGTTCTCTCTCGTAATCAAATTTTCCTTTTTTTGTCGTATTTTATAGTGTTATACGTTGTAATTAACGCATAACTACAGATGAGTTTTTAAAAAACTGTTCTAGAACAAAAAGAACCAAAACAAGGCAATGCCCCATTTTGGTTACTTCTGTCTTTTTCCTTAATCGTAAGTTTTACATCTACGCCAAGCGCTGTGACCAATCCAATTGCTGGATCTGCATCAATGGCTAAAATTTTTGTTCACCATAATTTTTCCTTCCGCTGCATCATCATCCATAATAATTTCATCCACCTGGGGAACTACAATGGTGCCTTTTCGTGGATTTTTGATACTTATCATTGGTGTACAGATCGTTGCCTCAACCTCAGATTTTTCAAATGCCAGGTCGGTATCTATCATTTCACAGTTTACCAGCTTTAAATTTTTGCAATAGCAAAGCGGCTGTGTTCCAATGATGGTGCAATTCTCAAATGTAACATTCTCGCAATACCATGCCAGATATTCTCCTTTGACAACACTATTACGGATGATGACATTTTTTGCATGCCAAAATGCATCTTTTGTATCCAAATCACAATGCTCAAATTTAGAATCTGTAATGTATTGGAAAGAATACTTTCCTTTCAACGATACATTGAGAAAGTCCAGATGTTCAGATCGCATCATAAAATATTCACTTTTAACCGCTGTATCTTTCATTGCGATATCTTTTACAAACCAGCCAAACTCCGTGGAGTCTACATCGCAATTATTCATTCTTATATGTGCACACTCGCGGAGGGCTTTGATGCCATGAAGCTTGGTATCTGCAATGCATATATTGGTTGTATACCAAAGTGCCGCCCTGCAATTTTCCGTCATTTCACTGTCACTGACTTTTACATTTTCATCATGCCACAAAGGATAGCGCAAATTGAAAAAACTGTTTTTCACCTCCACATTTTTGCATTCCTTCAATGCACTTTCTCCATCTGCCGGGCCATCAAATCTACAGTTTTCAACTACAACGCCATCACTTCCATAAAGTGCACGTTCCGCATCAAATGTTTGTCCTTTTATTATCTTTTCCATGTTGAAATCCTCTCTTCTTATCTATTAATTTTTTCAAAATGTTTATTTTCATCATAAAAACACCTTCAAACTTTATTATAGTCTGAAGGTGCTTATTTTTAAAGTTGCAATTTAGTAGTTCATCAAATCATTTTTATAATTCCATCTAAAAGATATTTTGGTTATTTCTTACCAAAATATCTTTTAATTTGCAAAAACTAAGCGGCAAAACCGTAACGAGATTTTTGTTTTTTACATAGAACGATCCCTATCAGTAACATAATCGGGAAAATAATTCCTGCCAAAATTCCCATCTTTAAATTATCTTTCAAAGCTCCTGATACCATTCCTACCAGTGTAGGTCCGCTTGCGCAGCCTACGTCACCACCCAATGCTAATAACGCAAACATGGCTGTTCCGCCTTTAGGAAGCGTCGCCGATGCCTTGCTGAAAGTTCCCGGCCACATGATTCCTACCGAAAGTCCGCAAACAGCACAGCAGATCAGATTCAATAATGGAGCAGAGAACAGTGAAATTCCCAGATAAGATAGCACACACAAGACGGTGCTGCAGATCATAAAACGTTCCAGGTTAATGCGGTCGCCGTACTTACCATAAAACAGTCTTGCCAGTCCCATCAAAACGGCAAATGCCATTGGTCCCGCCAAGTCACCTGCAGCCTTGGAAATTCCAAGTCCTTGTTCTGCAAAAGCAGATGCCCATTGACTTACCGCCTGTTCACTTGCTCCTGCGCATATCATCATAATGAGCAAAATCCAAAAAATCTTTAGCTGAAACAGAGCCTTTAACCCCAATCCCGTCTCTCCGTCCTCGAGCAATGATGCCATCGGAACCTTTGTAAAGACCAATGCATTTCCAATGGGAATAACCGCCCAAATTATGGCTAATATTCTCCAGTGTTCAATACCAACCACATAAAAGAACAGCGTTGATATAAGTACAACACCAGCATGTCCCCAACAATAAAAAGAATGTAAAAGACTCATTGCTGTCTCCTTATTATCGGATGGGCAAGCCTCAACAACCGGGCTGACCAGAACTTCCAAAAGACCGCCACCTATCGCATAAATCATGACTGCAATCAGAATTCCTATAAATGGAACCGGTAAAATCTCCGGTAAAATGGTCAGAAGGAGCAGCCCCGCCGCTGCCAGCACATGTGCCATAATCATCGAGATTCGATATCCGATTTTATCAACAAACCGAACCGAAAGAAGATCAACCAGTAGCTGTACTCCAAAATTGAACGTCACCAGCAGTGTAATCTGTGAAATCGGAATATGATAGCTTTTTTGAAAAAACAAAAAAAGCAATGGGGTAAAATTATTAACGATAGCCTGGACAATATATCCTACAAAGCAAGCGATCATTGTCTTATTGTATTGGTTTTTCACTTTTCTGTACTCCTAAATATCTTTTTTCAATTACACGATAGGATTTGCCGGCAATGGTCTGTACTTTGCCGTGTAATAATCACATTCAATACGAATAACACTAACAATCGAAACCAATTTCTCATTGAATTCAAAATCCTTGCCTGTCTGTATTTTCATCAATGTGCTCAACGCTTTCATTTTTTCCTGCGGCTCATCTACAATCGCAGCCGTTCCGAATCCATCAAAAGAATAATAACTGCATCCATATTGGCATGCCATTTTCCCTTGGAACGGCTGAACATCACATTCAATCTGAACGCAGCAGTCAGCATTGGCGCGGATTACATCAAGCTTGCGACCTTCCAACGCTCCATGCACATAAAATACTAGCTTATCCTCTTCAAAAGCGTAGCCATAGTTCATAGGCACTATGTATGGCTTGCCCTGGTCTACTAACCCAAGGTGCAAAACCTTTCCCGTATCAAGGATGTGTATGATTTCTTTTTGTTCCGTTACTTCTTGTTCTCTTCTACGCATATGTATCCTCCAATCATATCTATCATCAAATACTTATTTTTTCATCAATTGGCCACGATTTTCTGAGAGCTGCATAGGAAATCAGGAAATTGGCAAGCCAGCCTGCAGGTACCGCGAGCCAGACAAATGCAATACCAAAACGTGGGGCAAAAAGCAGTGCAACAGACAGACGGATTGCAAGGTTTACCATGTTGGCAACGAGAAACGGACGCATAATTCCAAGTCCACGAAGAACACCATCGGTTGCCATCTTGATTCCCATGAATATGAAAAAGTACCCAAGCCATCTCATATAATCCCCAGACACCTGATAGGCTAAAGCGGTTCCGTCTTTTCCCAAAAATAGTGAGGAAATTTGCGTATGCAGTGTTTCAATGACTACAAAGGCCAGCACCGCAAAACATAAATCTAGCACTAATGCAGCACGATATCCTTTTTTGATACGATCTACTTTCTTTGCGCCCAGATTCTGAGAAACATATGGCGAAACTGCGTTTCCAATCGATACAAATATCAATGAGAAAACATTTTCTACACGCATCGTTGCCGCATAACCCGCAAGTGCCTGTGTACCGAACGGATTGACAACCGCCTGCACAATCATCATACCAATGGACACCGTAGACTGCTGCAAAACGGACGGCACCGCAATGCGAAGCATGAGATGTAATCCCTGCCCATCAAACCACTGAAAAGGACTGTTATATCGACGCATTCGACAAAAGAAAATCAACAGCGAAATCACTGCGGCAATCCCCTGTGCAATCAGCGTCGCAAGCGCTGCTCCAAAGACGCCAAGACCTAGGCCTGCCACCATCCAAAGATCCATAACTATGTTCAGAACAGAAGAAAATATCAGAAGTCCCAGAGGTATCTTTGATTCCCCGATAGAAGTAAACATGGTAGAAAGAATGTTGTACATAAACAGAAATGGGAAGCCCACAAAATAGACCCGCAAATACAGCACTGCATCATCCAGTATATCAGCAGGTGTTTGTAATAAGCTCATCATCGCATGAGAAAAGCCAAATCCAAAGACGCCGAGAAATATGCTTAAAACCAGAAAACTAATCAAGGAGGTTGATACAATTGTTTTCATCTTGCTATACTCTCTGGCACCAAAATAGCGACTCACAAGTACGCCCGCACCTACACCCGCGCCAAGTGCTACACAAATAAAAACATTCGTAAGCGCTGCACAGGCTCCCACCGCCGCAAGTGCAGAAGAACCGACAAACTGCCCAACAATGATGGAATCCGCCATATTATATATTTGTTGAAAGAAACTACCGAGAATCATCGGCATTGCAAAAACGGTTAATGCTTTCAGAGGTGTGTCTGTAATTAAATATTCATCTTTTGACATGATCTTTTTTCCATCTTCTTATCTTTAAAATTTCGCAATCCATTGCTTTTTTATAATGTTTTTACAACGCTAGAACGTCAAACGCAAAATACACTATACAATGGCACTGACTTTATCCCATTTACCATCCCAAAATTTCTTGCTGAAATCCGGATTGCATAAACCGGGGTATATTTTTCCATATAAACCATCATACTTTTAGCTTTCACATGGTTTCCAGCTTTACATTCTACCGGAATTACATGACTATCTTTTTGTATAAGGAAATCCACTTCTGCCGTATTATCTGATTCCCAATAATGAAGGTCATATCCATTCGTTTTCAATGCAATTGCGACATAGTTCTCTGTCAGTATTCCTCGAAAATGCTCTGTTTCCTTACCCTGTAGCGCTTCCAGAGTCATTCCCAGTCTGGCGGACATAATACCCATATCACTATAGTACAATTTGAATGCACTCACATCCTGATATGCTGCAACCGGATAAAATCCCTGACT
>OMGW01000139.1_pt1 | contig 27365 bp, 23 predicted proteins | sample 1646131 | NCBI WGS metagenome assembly OMGW01 (sample SAMN05578588, study PRJEB25193) | human gut metagenome | biome: Human Microbiome; feature: human-associated habitat; material: feces | host: Homo sapiens | place: USA:Birmingham
GCTGCGGCAGATGCCCGCCTATCTGGATGCCGCCCGGGCGCACCGCTGGGTTGCCCCGGCGCCGGTACGCTCCATTCATGGCTGCCGTGTCACAATTTTAGGCACCGGCGACCTCGGCGGCAATATTGCCCGCCGGATGCGAGGCATGGGCGCTGAAAAAATCATCGGCCTCAGCCGCAGCGGAAAGGCCCGGGAGGCCGGCATTTTCGATGAGACCTACCCTATCTCTCAGTTGGACCGTCTGCTGTCGGACGCAGAGCTGCTGGTCATGGCGCTTCCCAATACACCGGAGACGGTGAATATTCTTAACCGCGAGCGAATTGCCCGACTGCCGAAGAACGCCATCGTCATCAACGTGGGCCGGGGCAGCGCGCTGGATCAAGCGGCGCTGGCCGAGGCCCTGAACACCGACCGCATTGCCGGCGCCGCGCTGGACGTTGTCGACCCGGAGCCGCTGCCGGAAAATGACCCCCTGTGGGACACCAAGCATCTGATTCTGGCGCCCCACATTTCCGGCAACCTGACGCTGGGCTATACCTGTGACCGGAATGTGGAGCTGTTCTGCGAGGACCTTGCCAACTACGCCGCTGGGCGGCCTCTATCCCACCTTGTAGACCGGAAGCGGGGCTATTGACCCCGGTGCTGCCCCATGTGACCACCGCTGGATTTCGTTCTTTTCTCAAAAAAAACGCTAAAAATCCCCCAAGGAACGATTCCTTGGGGGAGTTTTTCGACGGTTTATTACTTTGCGTATTCGACACACTTCGTCTCGCGGATGAGATTGACCTTGATCTGGCCGGGATATTCCATCTCTTCCTCGATCTTCTTGGCCAGGTCACGGGCCAGGATCACCATCTGATCCTCGTTGACCTGCTCGGGCTTCACCATGACACGGACCTCGCGGCCGGCCTGAATGGCATATGCCTTCTCAACACCCTGGAAGGAGGTGGCGATGCTCTCAAGCTGCTCCAGCCGCTTGATGTAGTTCTCCAGATTCTCGCGCCGGGCGCCGGGACGGGCCGCAGAAATAGCGTCCGCCGCCTGCACCAGACAAGCCACGATGGTCCGGGGCTCCACATCGTTGTGGTGGGCCTCGATGGCGTGGATAATCTCTTCCTTCTCCTTGTACTTCCGGGCGAATTCCACGCCCAGCTGCACATGGGTGCCCTCCATCTCGTGATCGATGGACTTGCCCAGATCGTGAAGCAGACCGGCCCGCTTGGCAGTCTGCACATCGGCACCCAGCTCGGCGGCCATCATGCCGGCGATGTGGGACACCTCGATGGAGTGCTGCAAAACGTTCTGGCCGTAGCTGGTGCGGTAATGGAGACGGCCCAACATCTTCACCAACTCGGGGTGGAGGTTGCGGATGCCGCACTCGAACATGGCGCGCTCGCCCTCGGCCTTGATGGTGGCCTCCACCTCACGGCGGGCCTTCTCCACCATTTCCTCGATATGGGTGGGATGGATACGGCCGTCAGCGATCAGCTTTTCCAGTGCCAGCCGGGCGATCTCCCGGCGGACCGGCTCGAAGCAGGAGACGGTGATGGCCTCCGGTGTATCGTCGATGATGAGATCCACACCGGTCAGAGTCTCGATGGTACGGATGTTGCGGCCCTCGCGGCCGATGATACGGCCCTTCATCTCGTCATTGGGCAGGGGAACCACACTGACGGTCAGCTCGGCCACGGAGTCCGCCGCGCAGCGCTGGATGGCCTGAGCCACCACTTCGCGGGCGCGGGTCTCGCATTCCTCTTTCATCCGGGACTCCACCTCTTTGATCTTGAGGGCAGTCTCGTGGGTCACTTCGCTCTCCACCTGCTGAATGAGGTATTCCTTGGCCTCGTCAGCGGTGAAGCCGGAGATCTTTTCCAGCATAGCCGTCTGGCTCTGCTTGATGGTGCGGATCTCCTCCTGTTCCTTCTCCATGGCCGCGTGCTTCTGGGCCAGAGATTCTTCCTTCTTCTCAATGGTCTCCAGCTTGCGGTCCAGATTTTCTTCCTTCTGCTGCAAACGGTTTTCCTGCCGCTGCAGATCGGCTCTGCGGGACTTTTCTTCCTTCTCGTAATCAGTACGGCTTTTCAGGATCTCTTCCTTGGCTTCCAGCAGCGCTTCCTTCTTCTTGCTCTCGGCGGTGCGGATTGCTTCGTTTACAATGCGCAGACTTTCTTCTTCAGCGCTGGAGATCTTTTTTTCAGACACACTCTTACGATAGAGGAAGCCAACCACCGCACCGATTGCCAAGCAAGCAATGCCTACAATGATGGTCATAGATGTGATTCCTTCCTTCTGATTTCAGCGTAAAACGCCATAAAATTCACCGTCCGATCTGCCGCAGGGCTGACCGGTACGGTTCAGAACACAAACAGGCGGACACCCCTTTTGCCGCCTATAATGATCCCTATATAGTTTAATCAGAAGGCGTAGTTATGTCAAGTCATTTGCTGCAAATTTTGACCGGATCAGCTTTTCCCCCGCAGCCGGTCCGCTTTTCTCCCTATACGTCGATATAGGCCGCAGCGGCGTATCCCACCTGATCTCCGTATTGCACCACATACCACCCATTCCACTCGCCGTAAACCGTCACCTCCGCGCCGTTGGGCAGGTTGGCGATTACCGTACCGGCGGAGGACGGCGCGGCGCGGAGATTCAGTGTGCCGTAGCTCAGGCGGACCGTCCCCCGTTTCGGGTCCATAGGCTGGATGAAAGGCAGGCCGAAATACTCCGTCAATGCCTTGACAAGCTGCCGGGCCACATCCTCCACATGGCTCTCCAGCCAGAGGGCGTCGGAATAGTTGTCATGGTAGCCGATCTCCACCAGCACCGCCGGGAACCGGGACCGGGACACCTCTCCCAGTGCGGTGGTAGGGCGGGTGGTGACCTTGTCGGGCAGCGGGTAGATTTCCCGCAGATTTTTGGCGATCAGCTCCGCTCCCCGCTGCCCACCGGCGCTGCCGGGATAGTAAAAGGCGATAATGCCCCGGGCGGAGGTCTGGGCGGAGCCGTTTCCGATGGCGTTGGAGTGCAGCGCCAGATAGAAGTCATAATAGCCGCTGTTGGCCTCCCGGATGGCGGCCCCCGCCGAGGTGTCCGGGTCATTGCGGCGGTAGCGGATGCCGTTGGACTGCAGATACGGCTCCATAGCGTCCACGATCCGGTTCATCCAGTATTCCTCGCTGCCGCTGCCGGTGACATAAGGGTTCCAGTCCTGGGTGGACGGACTTAAAAACACAATGGGCATCAAAGTTCCCTCCCATACAGATAATGAATGTGCAGAGTTTTTTGTTATAGTGAAATTCTGTCTGCTTCATAGTATGGCGTTTTCCCTGGAATTGTGCTATACTGGCCCGGAAATCAAGCCTAAAAGGAGCACAGCTTATGAAAATAGAGCGTGGCTATCCCATTTATACCGTCACCCCCAAGGCGGAAAACGCCATCGTTAAGGGCCACCCCTGGGTGTATGATGCAGAGATCCTGAACATGGAGGGCGAAACGGCCAACGGCGGACTGGTGGATGTCATCAGCAAGAAGGGCCGCTATCTGGGCACAGGCTTTTTGTCCCAGCAGTCCAAGATCCGTGTGCGGCTCATCTCCCGAAATGCCAACGACCGCTTTGACGAAGCCTTTTGGCGGCGGAAACTGCAATGGGCGTGGGACTACCGGAAGTCCGTCATGGACCCGGCGGATCTGGACGCCTGCCGGGTGATCTTTGGCGAGGCGGACGCCTTCCCTGGTCTGACGGTGGATAAGTTCCACGATCTGCTCAGTGTGCAGGTGCTGTCCGTTGGCATGGAAAATTTACAGGACCTTCTGCTCCCTGCTCTGGTGGATATTCTCCGGCAGGACGGCCAGCCCATCCGGGGCGTATTCCTGCGGAACGACGTGGCTCTCCGGGCAAAGGAAGGTCTTCCGCAGGGCAAGGGCTGGTATCCCCTCCCCGGCGAAACACCCCCGGACAGTCCGGTGGTGGAAATTGTGGAAAATGGGGTCAAATATCTGGTTGACGTAGAAAACGGCCAGAAAACCGGCTTTTTCTTGGATCAAAAGTACAACCGGCGGGCGGTGGGCCGCCTGGCGGCGGGAAAAACCGTTCTGGACTGCTTCACCCACACCGGCTCCTTCGCCCTGAACGCCGCGCTGGGCGGCGCGGCCCATGTGACGGCAGTGGATGTGTCGGAATCCGCCGTGGAGATGGCCCGGGCCAACGCGGAGCGCAATGGCGTATCCGATATTATGGACTGCGTGGCGGCCAATGTCTTTGACCTGCTGCCCAAGCTGGAAAAGGAACCGATGAAGTATGACTTCATCATTCTGGATCCCCCGGCCTTCACGAAAAGCCGGAAAACCGTGGCCAATGCCATCACCGGCTACAAGGAGATCAACTACCGGGCCATGAAGCTGCTGCCTCGGGGCGGGTATCTGGCTACCTGCTCCTGCTCCCACTTCGCCACAGCGGAGAAATTTGAGGCCATGCTCCGCTCCGCCGCTCACGATGCCGGGGTGCAGCTGCGGCAGATCGAAGCCCGCCAGCAAAGCTGCGACCATCCCATCCTCTGGGGCGTGGACGAGACGGACTATTTGAAGTTTTATCTATTCCAGGTCGTATAAATTCTGTCGAATATTGCGAAAAGGACTCGGATACTGATGCATCCGAGTCCTTTTTCTCTGCCCCTAAAATAGCACCCCGGTGCCAAATGGCACCGGGGCGCTGCTTTTTCAATTGGTTTTTATTGGGCGCACAAACGGAGATCAGCCGTATCCGCAGGTCACCAGTTCCCAGGTGCCGCCGTCGCTGCGGCCCAGCCACCACTGCCAGCCCTCATACTCCGTATCGGCATCCCAGGCGTCCCGCTGCTCCACGGGGGAGTGAAAGCAGCTGGAAAACAGGATGCACTGAGTAAAAGGCTCAGTCTGCTCTTTCATTTCCAGCCCGTTGAGCCACTCAATGTTTTCGTCGCTGCAGGCCGCGTCGCCGCCGTAGGCCAGGCTGTGAAGTTCACAGCCTTCCCAGGTGGCAAACTCCGCTTCAATTACCTGGATGGCAGCGTCCATGTCCTCCTGGGTGTAGAGTTCGGAATTGCCGTAGTCAATTTTCACCTTGGGCGGCTCCTGGGTGTCCTGCTTGCCGCATCCGCCCAGAGTGCCTAAAATCATGATCGTCAGGGAAACAGCCAAAAGTTTTTTCATATCCATTCCTCCTGCATTCCTCAATCATTTACTTTTCAGGTGATTCTGTGGCCTGACGACTGAGCCGTCAGGCCACAGGTTTTTTTACGCCTTGACCTCTACGATGCGGACCACGCCGTCATAAACATAGAGGTTCATGGTACCGCCGTAGGCTTTGGCATCATCCAGCGTCATCCACTTGCCGGTGTCATCGTTGTAGCACTGAACATTGGAGGGGACCTCGTAGGTCCGGCTGCCGAAGTTCACTGCCGTCTTGCCGATCCAGGCACCGGAAGAGACGTTGCTCAGCTTGCTCATGGCAGCAAAGCTGGTGAACATGAGGTTACCCTGAGAACTGGTCTTGATGCTCACCGCCACAAAGGTTCCATTACTGATATGATTACCGCTGTTGATGGGGCCATAGGTCTTGTTTGCAGTCTCGATAGAGATGGTCTGGGAAGTTGTTTCCTTATAGCTGCCGTTTACGCCTTCCTGCTGTTCCTTGTCATTTTCATGGCCGGGATACCATACCCAAACCTTACTCGTAGAACTGTTCACCACCGCACGGCCATAGATTACATCCTCGGCAAGGCCGTTATTCAGCACGATCAAGTCCACCTGACCGGCCCAGTTGGTCCGGGCATAGGAGACGCGGCCGGAGTTGACGCCGGTCTGGCTCAGCTCGCTGAGGGCGATCTGTCTGCCGCCGTCAAAGAGCATAACGTTGTCCGCCAGCTTTCTGCCGCCCAGCGTACCTTCCTTGGGAAGCAGGTCACCGCCGACACCGCCGGAGATCTTGTTGAGCTTCAGGCCGCTCTTGTCGGCATACACCGACACTACCTGACCGGCGTATTCGCTCGCTGTGCCGATGTTCAGCAGCGCACCGCCGCAGATCAACTGCACATCACCCTTTTCGGACACCACCGCCATGGCATTGCCCCGGGCACCGGTGTTGTTGGCATCCTCGGCACCGGCCACCTGACCGTCCGCCGTCAGCAGAAGGACGATCTGCTTGCCAGGCTTCAGCTTGGACAGGGAATCCACTGCCGTAGGCAGAACATTCAGTTCCTTGCCGCCCAGCACCGTAATGGTGGCGGGGCTGCTGGGAGAGGGCTTGCAGTCCTCGTAGTAGACGGACACCCGGGTATCGCTGACAATGATGGAATTGGTAGCGGAGGCGTAGGTCGCAACATCATACCGTTTGAGGTCTGCTGCCGTGGCAGGAGAACCGTTCTTGTAAATGTTGTAGCTGGTGCTGCCCGCCAGAGAATCCAGTCCGGCAACAGAGCCGTTGGCACCGATGATGACCGCCGCATTGGAAACGCCATTGCTGCCGGTGATGGGCAGGAAGGTCAGGATCTCGTCGGCGCTGTTGAGGACCGCCTTGCCCTTGGAGCCGATGAGGCTGGTGGAGGTAACGGGGTGAGCCATGGTATACGTCTTACTGGTGCCGTTGTCACTAATGGTCATAGTACCCTGACCGCCATCCACGGCAGTGAGATAGACCTCATCCTTACCTACGTTGTAGTTGAACAGGAGCGTTTCGCCCTTGCCGTGCTTAGCCTCAAAGAGGTTCAGGAACAGCTTGGCCGCCTGTGCGCGGGTCAGGCCCGCGTAAGCGGAGGTGATACCGGTGGACTTCAAAAGGCCGTTGGTCTGGGTCTCCGCCATGTAGCTCTGGGGCCACACGCCGCCCATGTCCTCGTCCTTGTAGCCCAGGCCCCGCATGAGGATCGTCACCGCCTGTCCGGCGGTCACGGTCTGGCCGGGCTTGAACTTACCGTCGGCAAAGCCGGAGATGATCCCCTTCCTCGCCGCCATATTGATGTAGGCGGACGCCCAGTGGGAGGGCTTCACGTCCGGGAAGATGGTAACGGTGGAATACCGTCCCAACTCGCCGCTGCCGTCCATGGCGTAAACTGCCATTTTGCAGAACTGTGCCCGGTTCAGAACGGTGTCCGGGCGGAAGGTACCGTCGCCGTAGCCGTCCAGCACACCCATGAGCCGCAGAGTTTCCACGGCGGTGGCGGTATAGCTGTCGCTGACGTCGGAAAATTTGGTGACAGCCGCCGCCCCGGCAGGCACCGTCAGCAGGGAGCCCAGCATGCTGATCGCCAGCAGCCAGGTCAAAATTCGTTTTTTCATAAGTCTCTCTCCTTTAATCCGCCCGCAGGGCTTCCACAGGCTGGAGTTTCGATGCTTTTGCCGCCGGGTAGCTGCCGAACAGCACGCCTAGAGTCACCGACAGGCCAAAGGCCGCCAGCGTCACCCAGGTTGCGGGGAAAATGGTCATCTGGAACAGGAACTTGCCCAGGACCAGGCTGCCAATTGTGCCGAAGATAATGCCTACAATGCCGCCCATGCCGCAGAGCATACCGGATTCGATGAGGAACTGGGCCACGATGCTGCTGCGCTGCGCGCCAAGGCTCCGGCGGATACCGATCTCCCGGGTCCGCTCCGTCACCGTCACCAGCATGATGTTCATGATACCGATGCCGCCCACCAGCAGGGAGATGGCGGCGATGCCGCCCAGCACCAGAGAGATCATAGTCAGCTGCTGGTTCTGATAATCCTGCCAGTAGCCTTCCTTCTGCACCTGATAGCCACCCATACTCTGATCTACCACGCCGGAGAGGTACCCGCCGATCTCGGTGATGGCGGTTTTCATGCTGGCGTCATCCTTGGCCTTTACCAAAAATTCTGTGGGGGCCGTATCCCCCAGCAGCCGGGTAGCGGTGTAGGGAAGGATCATAAAGTTATCCGTCTGGTAAGCGGAAGGGGTATCTGGCTCCACGCGGGCGCCATACACGCCCACCACTTCAAAGTTGTTGCCGTTGACCTTCATGATCTGTCCCACAGGGTTGGCGCTGCCGAAAAAGACCCGCGCCGCCTGCGCGCCCAGCACGCAGATCTGATTGTATTTCTCGCAGTCCAGCCACGCAAGGTCTCTGCCCTTTGCGATTGCCAGATTGTTGCAGGCGCTGTACTGGTCGGAGCCGTAGTAGATCTGCGGGGGACCGCTGACCACGTTGTACTGCTGGTCATATTTCCACTCCATTGTGGAGCTGTTTTTCGTACCGTATACCACCGTAGCGTTGGATGAGCCCTTGGGGGTAATGCCAATAATGGACTCCTTCAGTCCGGAGCAAAAGCGGTACAATCCGGTAAAATAGTCCTTGCTGATAGGGTTGCCGGCCTCGTCGTACGTATACGCATACACGCTCACTTCAATGCGGTTGGCGCCCATGGCGGCAAACTGCTCCATGGTTTTGGCCTTCATACCCTCCATGGTGGAAACGATGGTCATAACGGCGGCAATACCGATGAAAATAGAGAGAATGGTCAAGGCGCTGCGGCCTTTTTTCCCGCAGATGGACCGCCAGGCCATCTTAAATGCCTGCCCGATGTTCAATACCAATCCACCTCCTGTGGGTGATCCTCGATGATCTTTCCGTCCGCGATCCGCACAATGCGCCGGGCCGTGGCGGCGATCCCGTTGTCATGGGTGATGAGAATGACGGTGCTGCCCTCCTTGTTCAGCTGCTGGAGGAAGCCCAGCACCTCGTGGCCCGTCCGGGAATCCAATGCGCCGGTAGGCTCATCCGCCATGATGATGGGCGGATGGGTGGAAATGGCCCGGGCGATGGCCACACGCTGCTGCTGGCCGCCGGACATCTGGGTAGGCTTATGCTGCGCCCGGTCGGCGAGACCCACGCGGGTCAGCGCCTGGATCGCCAGCTCCCGCCGGTCAATGGGATCGATGCCCTGATAGATCAGCGGCAGCTCCACGTTTTCCAGCACCGTCAGGTTCTGGATCAGGTTGTACTGCTGGAAAATGAACCCGATCTGCTTGTTGCGGATGCGGGAGAGCTCCTTGTCAGAAAGCTCCCGGACATCCACGCCGTCCAGACGGTAAGTGCCCCGGGTGGGGATGTCCAGACAGCCCAGCACGTTCATCATGGTGGACTTGCCGGAGCCGGACTGGCCCACCACCGCCACGAACTCGCCCTTTTCAATATCCAGCGAAACGCCGTCCAGGGCCCGGACCTCGCTCTCAAGGCCCTCGCCGTAGATCTTATAGACGTCCCGCAGTTCGATCAGTTTCGCCATGGCTTAACCCCACGCCTGATCGGTTATCATCTGGGTAAAGACGGTGTCGCCGTCATTTACGCCGGACTTGATCTCCACGTTATATGTATCCTGAATACCGATCTCCACCTGAACGGGATAGAAGCCGCTGGGGATCTCCTCGTCCTGATAGGGCAGCTCCAGCGCGTTGTCCGGCCGGCTGTCTGCCTGCACATAGACCACGGTGGCGGAAGAACCATCCTCCAGCCCCACAGTACGCACCGCCTGGATGGGCACCATCAGGCAGTTGTCATTCTGGCTGGCCTGGATCTGATAGTTCACATAGCTGTTGACTTGCAGGTTGCCGTCCGTGTTGTCCGCGGAGATGGTGATGGGATAGGAGGCCACGCCGTTATTCACGGTGCTGGAAAGGCTCACCGTCTCCACCGTGCCGAAGGCGCTGGTGCCCCACTGGTCCAGGTTCACGGGCATGCCGGTCTTGATATAGCTGATGTTCCGCTCGTCCACGGTGGCGCTGATGATCACGGTGGAGGTATCGGAGATGGTCACCAGGGTGCTGTTGGCTTGGAGCTCCTGGCCCGGAGTCACAGACAGGCCGATGACCTGGCCGGAAATGGGCGCCACGGCGCTGCAGTTATCCAAGTTCTTCTGGGCGGCCTCCAGCTTCTTCTGGGCCTCTTCCAGATTCTGCCGCGCGGTGAAGATCTCCGTTTCGCTGTCCTCGCCGTCGATCCGCACCAGAACCTGACCGGGCGTTACGGCGAGATAGTCCACCAGATTACTGGAGATCACCGTGCCGCTGACGGTGGAGTTCAAATCTCCCACCCGGTAATATTGCAGTTTAGCGGCTTCGTAGGGATACACGGTATCGCCGTTCACAGTCGTAGTGGCAGTAGCCACCATATCCTTGGCCAGCACACCCTCGTTGGGGATCACGATCTCGGCGGAAAACAGCTTAGAACCCTCCGGGGTAATACGGCTGACCATGTGGACTGCCTCCACGGTGCCCTCCACGGTGGTCATCAGCGCAGGGATGGAGACCTGCACCTTCTGCCCCGCCTTCAGCTCCCCGGCGTAGGCGTAGCTGTAATACTGCTCCAGCCGCATCCGGGTATCGTCCGCGAGGACTGCGACCTTGGTGCCCTTGCTAATCTCGTCGCCGGGGTTCAGTGTCACAACATCCATCAGTTTTCCGGCGTAGGACGGAGAAAGATTCAGCCCCGCAATGTCCTTTTGCAGCGTATTGATCTGCTTCTGATAGCCCTCAACCTCATCGCGGGCCTTCTGGACCTCCGTGGCAGCATTGGGGGAATCAATGGTAAACAGGGGGTCCCCCTGCTCCACTTTCTGTCCCTCCTCCACGAATACATCCATCACCGTGCCCGCAGTGGTCAGGCTGATGGTTTCGCTGGTCTTGGCCTTTACCAGACCGCTGCCGTCCACCTCAGAGCTGATAGCGCCGTAGGACACCGTCGCCATGCCTACCTCGCTGCTGCTGTCCTTCTTTTTGAAGAATTTCACGCCGCCTGCGATCAGGGCGGCCACGACCACCAGCGCAACGATCCGCCGGATCATCCGCCGCCGCTTTTTCTTGTCTGCCGTGCTTTTTTCCGGCTTTTTCGCCGGGGTCTCCGGTGACGCCGGAGCGGCTGTCTCCGCCGGGGTCAGCTCCTTTTTCTCTTCCATGATCTCTGCCATGACATATTCTCCTTTTACGATTCTCCGGGCCGAGGCCCGCTTGTTTCCGATCCAGTGCTGTCAGCGCCCAAACAGGGCTGCCGACAGGCATATTCACCTTCGCTCACTGATGTTAATATAGCCAATAGGGTAAATCAACAACAAAACAGTAACAAATTCCATCAAAACCGCTTTCATTTGTAATAGACGGATTCAACCGCGAAAAGGTTTCCTTTTTTGCAAAAACTTTTTGATAACAGCAGACCGCACCGCCCGGGATCGTGGGCAGTGCGGTCACTTTTGTTGTTTTCAGGAGATCAGGCAGCCAGCCGCCGGGCGCTCATGCGCTGGATCAGCACGATGCCGCCGACCACCACGAGGCCAACCACATCCGATGCGGTGCCGGGGATCATCATGCACAGACCGCCGGCAGCCATCGCCAGACGGAACAGCATGGGGATCTTCTTATAGACGAAGCCGTTCAAAGCCGCAGCCACGCCAAACAGACCGATGAGGGCGCTGACTACGATCTGCACCACTTCAAATGCACTGCTTACGTTGTCAAACAGCATAGCGGGGCTGTAGGCAAAAATGTATGGCACGATAAAGGCTGCGATGGCCAGCTTGGTGGCGTTGATGCCGGTTTTCATAGGGTTGGCCTTGGCAATGGCGGCGCCGGCATAGGCAGCCAGAGCCACCGGAGGCGTAATGTCCGCCACGATGCCGAAGTAGAACACGAAGAAGTGAGCCGCCACCAGGGGGAAGTCCATCTGCACCAGAATGGGGGCACAGGTGGAAGCCATGATGCAGTAGTTGGCGGTGGTAGGCACGCCCATACCCAGAATGATGCAGCAGATCATCGTCAGCAGCAGGCCGATCATGGTAGCGTCGCCTGCCATCTGCACGATGGCGTTGATGAGGATGGAAGCAAGACCGGTGACGGTGATGCAGCCGGCGATCATACCAGCCATGGCACAGGCCACAGCCACGGTGATGGCGCCCTTGGCACCGGCCTCCAGTGCCTCCACGATTTTACCGAAGGTCAGCCGCTCATCCTTGTTCAGGAAGCCCACCACGATGGCGGCCAGAATGGACACCGCCGCGGAGAACTGCATGGTGCGGCTGCCGGAGGAGACCAGGAAGATCAGCAGGGCCAGAGGTATGATGAGATAGGCACGCTTGGCAAGCTCACCCCAGGAGACCATCTCGGACTTGGGCATACCCTTCAGTCCCAGCTTCTTGGCTTCCAGATGGACGGCGATGAAAATGCCGGTGAAGTACAGCACGGCGGGAAGGATGGCCTTTACAGCCACCTTCGCATAGGGGATATTCATGTACTCTGCCATCAGGAACGCCGCTGCGCCCATGATGGGGGGCATGATCTGACCGCCGGTAGAGGCGGCGGCCTCCACCGCGCCGGCGAACTCCGGCTTGTAGCCGGTTTTCTTCATCATGGGGATAGTGACGGAGCCGGTGGTCACGGTGTTGCCCACGGAGGAGCCGGACACCATGCCGCACAGGGCGGAGGAAATGACCGCCACCTTGGCGGGGCCGCCGGAAGACCAGCCCGCCAGACGGTTGGCGAAGCTGATGAAGAAGTTGGCGATGCCGGTGCGCTCCAGAAATGCGCCAAAGATGATGAACAGCACAATGTAGGTGTAGCAGACGCTTACCGGCGTACCGATGACGCCGCTGGTGGTGTAGAACAGCTTATAGACGATGTTCTTCAGCGCCTTGTAAAAGCTGGGGTCCCAGCTGAGCTGGTTATAAAACGTGTAGATCAGCAGCAGGCCCAGCACCACCAGAATGGGCAGGCCCACGCACCGGCGGCACAGCTCGATCAGCACCACAATACCGATGGCACCGACAATGATGTGGACGGGCTGGAGCTTGGTGGCCAGCTGAATGATGGAAAATGCGTTGATGGCAAAATAGAAGAAGCTGCCAGCGCCCAGAACCATCAGGAGCCAGTCATACCAGGGCACATGGTTCACCCGGGTGGCGCCCTTTCTGGCGGGATACACCAGATAGCCGATGATGATGATAAAGCCCAGGAACAGGGACAACCGCCGCTCCGGAAGCGCCTTGCTGAACAGGGTCATCAGGATACAATAGATTGAGAAGGCCGACATCAGCACCTGCAAGGCGATTTTCGGAGCCCCCTCCCAGATACGGGTGTTGGATTCCCGGTCATACTTCTTCATGACCGCATCCACGTCCGCCTGGATATCATGCTCCATCTCGTGCACCTCGTGGTCGAGTGCCTTTTCCACTTCAACAATGGGGTCTTTTTTCTTGAACAGGCCCATATGGTCTCCTCCTTGATCGTTTTCTCACATCCGCAGTTGACAGGGGCAGCGGATCTCTGTCCTTCTCAACCGGGGATCGGGGTAAATTCTTGTAAATTGGTCCGCAGCAAGCGCTCTGTTCTTCCGTTCCGGAGAGCTGTGCTTCTCTTTAGAACCACTCACGGCTGCGGCGGATTTCTCCGCCGCAGCTTTCCGGCGCATCGCGCCGGAAAGGCTGATTTTAATGGTGCAGGAATCCCCTGATGGGTTTCCCGCACACACCCTTCCTTTCCGTTCCGGAGAGCTGTGCTTCTCTTTAGAACCACTCACGGCTGCGGCGGATTTCTCCGCCGCAGCCTGAATGACATACTTATGGGTAAGGAAATGGCGGTGATGCTGTAAAGATCCCGTTCAGATCTTTACTTGGTTGCCACATTGAAGCCCTTCTCGGCGAAGTACTTGGCAGCGCCGGGATGATAGGGTACAGAGGTGATGGAAGCGCCGAACTCGGTGGACAGCTCGCCGTACTTGGCGTGGCTGCTGATCAGATCGGGGGCGTTGTCGAAGATGTCAGCCGTCAGAGCATAGATAGCATCCTCAGATACATCGTCACGGGCCAGGATCACAGCGCCCACAGCCACGGTAGTCACATCCTCGTCCTGACCGTTGTAGGTACCGGCGGGGATGACGTGCTTGGTGTAGTAAGGAGAGGCGGCCAGCAACTCGTCGATATGGGCGTCATCCAGAGACACCAGATAAGCAGCCTTAGTGGTGGACAGATCCATGATGGCAGTGGTGGGGGCGCCAGCCACGATGAAGGCGGCATCGATCTTGCCGTCCTTCAGGGAGTCAGCGCTGTCGCCGAAGCTCTGATAGGTGGCGTTGATCTTGGTGAACTTGCCGTCAGCGTCCAGATCGCCCAGACCATAAGCGCTCAGGATGTCCACAGCGTTGAAGTACACACCGGAACCGGCAGCGCCGACAGACACGTTCTTACCGGCCAGGTCAGCCACGGTCTTGATGCTGGGATCGGTGGTGACGATCTGCACATCTTCCATGTACAAGGCGGCCACGGTGGAGAAGCAGTCGATGGGGTTCTCAAAGAGGTTGGTGCCGTTGTAGGCATAGGCCATCACGTCGGACTGGCAGAAGGCCAGCTCTGCGTTGCCGTCGGCCAGCTCTTCCACGTTGGACTTGGAGCCGTTGCCAACCAGACCGGTGACAGACACATTGGTATTGTTGGTGGCGTGCTGGGCGATGACGGAGCCGAAGGCATAGTAGGTGCCGGACTCGCCGCCGGTGACGAAGCGCAGCTTCGCGGTAGAAGCAGCGGGAGCGCTGTCGCCAGTCTCATTGCCGGAGGCGTTACCGCCGCCGCAGGCAGTCAGAGAAGCGATGAGGCCCAGAGCCAGAATCAGAGAAAACACTTTTTTCATTCCAAATCCCTCTTTCACAGTTGAATTAGGTGGAAACGCCCGGTGCTTTTTTCAAGGGTGTTTCCGTAAGCATGTGCATAGTATACATGTATATCATTCATTTTGCAAGGGTCATTTTCTCTTTTTGGTGATTTTTTGCAATGTTCAAGTATTCATCTTGCATTTTCACGCTATTCTCTGCGTTTTCCCGCAAATGTCTTGCAAAACAAATGTCCGTCTTGCAAAAACACGCCCCGCCAGGAAAACCAGCGGGGCGTGTTTTGTGCAGTTTAACTAAGAGCAACTTACTGAATCACCTTGGAGTCTACAACTTCCTTCAGCTTGGCGGTGAAGTCCTCCAGGCTCATAGCGCCCATATCCTCGCCGGCGCGGGTACGGACGGAGACCGTCTTGTTTTCCATATCCCGGTCACCCACAACGATCATATAGGGCACCTTCTCCAGAGTGGCCTCACGGATCTTCTTGCCGATCTTCTCGTTGCGGTCATCCATCTCCACGCGGAAGCCCTGACCATCCAATGCGTCGGACAGCTCCTTGGCATAATCCAGCGCACGGTCGGTGACAGGCAGAATCTTCACCTGAACAGGAGCCAGCCAGGCGGGGAAAGCGCCGGCAAAGTGCTCAGTGATCACGCCGATAAACCGCTCGATGCTGCCCAGCACCACCCGGTGCAGCATGACGGGACGGTGCTTCTGGCCGTCCTCGCCGGTATACTCCAGTTCGAACCGCTCGGGCAGCTGGCTGTCCAGCTGAACGGTGCCGCACTGCCAGGTACGGCCCAGGGAGTCGGCCAGATGGAAGTCCAGCTTGGGGCCGTAGAAGGCGCCGTCGCCCTCGTTGACCTCAAAGTCCTTGCCCATCTCGGTGATGGCTTCCTTCAGGATATCCTGGTTGTGCTCCCACTGCTCCACGGTGCCGATGTGATCCTCGGGCATGGTGGACAGCTCGATCTTATAGGGCAGGCCAAAGACGGAGTAGACTTCGTCAAACAGCTTGACCACGTTCTTGATCTCGTCCTTCAGCTGTTCCTGAGTCATGAAGATGTGGGCGTCGTCCTGGGTAAAGCAGCGCACGCGGAACAGGCCGTGGAGGGCACCGGACAGCTCGTGGCGGTGAACCAGACCCAGCTCACCTACCCGCATGGGCAGATCGCGGTAGGAGTGGGGCTCGCTGGCATACACCAGCATACCGCCGGGGCAGTTCATGGGCTTAACGGCGTAGTCCTCGCCGTCGATGACGGTGGTGTACATGTTCTGCTTGTAGTGGTCCCAGTGGCCGGAGCGCTCCCACAGGCGGCGGTTCAGGATGATGGGGGTGGATACCTCAACATAGCCGTAGCGCTTGTGGACCTGACGCCAGTAGTCGATCAGGGTGTTCTTCAGCACCATGCCCTTGGGCAGGAAGAAGGGGAAGCCGGGGCCCTCGTCGGTGAGCATAAACAGGCCCAGCTCCTTGCCCAGCTTGCGGTGGTCGCGGCGCTTGGCCTCCTCGATGCGCTCCAGATAAGCGTCCAGTTCCTCCTTCTTGGGGAAGGCGATGCCGTAGATCCGCTGCAGGGTCTCCCGGTTGGAGTCGCCCCGCCAGTAGGCGGCGTTGCAGGCCAGCAGCTTGATGGCGTTGCCCTTCACCCGGCCGGTGGAGTCCAGATGGGGGCCGGCGCACAGGTCGGTGAACTCCCCCTGCTTGTAGAAGGAGATGGGAGCATCCTCCGGCAGATCCTGGATCAGTTCCACCTTATAAGGCTCGCCCTTCTCCTCCATGAACTTAATGGCTTCCTCGCGGGGCAGCTCGAAGCGCTCCAGCTTCAGCTTCTCCTTGCAGATCTTCCGCATCTCGGCCTCGATCTCGGTCATGTGCTCCGGAGTAAAGGCAAAGGGTGCATCCATATCGTAGTACCAGCCCTCCTTGATAGAGGGGCCGATGGCCAGCTTCACCTCGGGCCACAGGCGCTTGACGGCCTGCGCCATGATGTGAGAGCAGGTGTGCCAGTAAGTCTGGCGGTATTCCTCATTTTCAAAGCTGAATTCCTTGATTTCCTCAGACATAGTAATGTCTCCTTTCCTGCGGCGGTCTTTCCGCCCTTGGGGCAAAACAAAAACGCCTCACCCCTGTTTTGGTCAGGGGTGAGGCGTAAAGCTCCACGGTTCCACCCTGCTTGCACAGTAAAACAAAATTTGTTTCGCTGTGCAAGCAGGGTAAAAAACTCCTTCGGAGTCTTCTAATTGAAATCATGCAAGACACCCTTCCTGAGTTTCTTGCACGCATTCTTCCTTCCCGCCAGCGAAAGTCCTTTTGCGCATTGTGCCGCTCGTGTCCTCTGTAACGGGAGGTCCCGTCCCGGCCTACATATCGGCGGGCAGCTCCAAGGCGGTGACTGTTCCGGTTCTGACTGACGCTGCTTTCAGCCCATGACAGCGTCTCTCTGAAGTTCTTCCCGGACAGCGTCCTTTTCCAAGCCTTTTTTCAGAATGGAATTATGATAGCACGGCTCTTTTGGATTGTCAAGGGGCGCATCCTGTCGATTTTCACAGGAAATTCGCGCCATATCCGGGAAGTTTCGCCGTTTTTTCATGCGTTGGGATGGGGCAGATTCCACCGGTAGTGGGCCGACAGACACCGGATGGCAAACACCGCCGCCGCACCGACCAGCATGGCCGTCATCTCCCCTGCCGGCTGCCGCAGCACCCCGCAGATCACCGCGCCGACGAGAGAGGCGCAGGCGTAAATATGCTTCACGAAAATATAGGGCATATCTCCGGCCATCACATCCCGCAGCAGCCCGCCGCCCACGCCGGTAAGTACGCCGACGAACACCAGCAGGTACAGGGACGGCGCTTCCACGCAGTTCCATGCCACGCGGACACCCATGACCGTGAAAATGCCAAGGCCCGCACTGTCCATCAGCAGCATGAACAGGTCATAGCGCCGCTGGTTGCCCATCAGCAGGTGCCGCACGCCGGAGAGGAACATGATCAACGAGGTGACCACCGCCACCGCAGAGGCCGTCGGATTCTGAAACGCCGCCGGGGGCGTATTGCCCAGCAGCACATCCCGCACCATACCGCCGCCGCAGGCGGTGGTCAGGCCAAGAAAACAGACGCCGAACACATCCAGACCCTTCCGGACCCCCAGCACCGCGCCGGAGGCGGCGAAGGCGATGGTGCCCAGCATTTCAAACAGAAAGAGAAAGGTCTCCATGTCTCACATGCCCCTCCGCACCATTTCCATAAATGCGGTAGCCGCGGCCGTGGGGGGCACTTCCTTCAAGGTACACATATCCACGCTGCGCTCCGGGATCGTGAAGTCCGTTTTCAGCAGACGGATGTCGCCGCTTTCCAGATCCTTCCGGACGAATTCCAGCGTCACACCGGCCACGCCCAGTCCGATCCCCGCCAGCGTCACCAAAAGCTGCCGGGAGGACAGCTCGATCTCCGGGGTCAGGGTAACGCCGGCCTTCAAAAACTCCTGTTCCAGAAAAACACGGGAGCTGGCCTTCCGCTCCAGCAGGATCAGGGGAAATTCCGCCATCTCCTGCCGGGTGTAGATCTTGTCGAAATCGCAGTGGTAATTCTTCCCCGCCACGAACACGGAATGGGTGGTAAAGCAGGGCCAGGTCTCCAGCGTGCTGTCCTTGGGAGAGGAGGCAAAGGCGATGTCCACCGCCCCGGAGCGAAGCATGCTCACCACCTTGGCGCTGCGGCCGGAGACGATCTTCAGCCGGATGCCGGGGTGCTGGTGGTGAAATTCGTCCAGATACGGCGTCAGGAACTGCCCCGTCACCGTGTCACTGGCGCCGATGGTCAGGGTACCCAACAGCAGCTGCTGGGCCTGAGAAAGCTTGTCCTCGCCGGTAGCCAGCAGACCCAAGGCGTTGCGGACATACTGATAGAGCATCTGGCCCTCTCCCGTCAGCGTCACGCCCCGGGGGGAGCGGGCAAACAGCCGGGCCTGCAGGGCCGTTTCCAGCTGTTTAATAGATTGGCTCACCGCCGATTGGGAAATATACAAATTCTTTGCCGCCGCCGAGATGTTGCCGGTCTCCGCGACCTCCTTGAACACCCGGTACAATTCCAGTTTTACTGCCATACGCGCTTCCTCCATAATCAGCGGGTCTTATCGCTACAATCAGCATTATAAGCAACCGCCGTTGGAATTGCAACCATAAACCAATCGTCTCTTCTGTAAAATTTTCGATGTCCGAAGCCCCCCGCTTTCGGCGGCTTTCCATAGGCGGTGGGTTGCAAACAGCCGGAGAATACGATAAAATAAAGTGATTTTTGATTTGATCCCTCATCCTATATATTCGGAGGTACTCCATGCTCTATTCCGTTCTGGCTGTGGGCGATGTGGTAGGCGAGGCAGGTCTCGCCCATCTGGAACGCCATCTGCGGCCCCTGCAAAAGCTGAAAAACATTTCGTTCACCGTGGTCAACGGGGAAAACATCTCCGGCGTAGGTCTGACCTGCAAGCAGGCGTGGCGGGTCTATGACGCCGGAGCCGACGCCGTGACCCTTGGCAACCACACCTTCGGCAAAATGGAGATCGGCCGTATGCTGGATGAGACCCCGTGGCTCCTGCGCCCCGCCAACCTGTCCGGCAGAATGCCGGGCCATGGCTGCGAGATTTTCGATCTCAATGGCCTGCGTTTCCGCGTGGTGAACCTCATCGGCCGCTGTACGCTCCAGTGGAACGCCGAAAATCCCTTTACTCTGGCGGACCGGCTGCTGAAGCAGGGCACTGCGGATTTTACCCTGATGGATTTCCATGCGGAGGCCACCAGTGAAAAACTGGCGCTGGGCTACTATCTGGACGGCCGGGTCAGCGCCCTGTGGGGCACCCACACCCATGTCCCCACTGCCGATGAGCGGGTCTATCCCAAGGGCACCGGCTATATCACGGATCTGGGGATGACCGGCCCCATCGAATCTGTTCTGGGCGTAGAGTCCGCGCAGTCGGTGGAATCGTTTTTGGGCGGTCTGCCGGGGCGCTACCGCAGTCCGGATGGGCCCTGCAAGCTGCAGGGGGCTATTTTCACACTGGACAGCGCCACCGGCCTCTGCACCGCCGTGGAGCGGGTGGACATTCGATAAGGAGGCCGTTGTATGACAAGACCTGAGCATTACCGCTCCTATTCCGCTGTATTCCCCATTTTGCTGCGGGAGGGGGCCAATGGCCGCGAGGTGCTGCTGCACCTGCGGCAGAACACCGGCTATATGGACGGTTGCTGGGACTTTGCCGACAGCGGCCATGTAGACGAAAACGAAACCGCCCGTCAGGCTGTGGCCCGGGAGTGTTTGGAGGAGTTGGGTATCACAGTGGACCCCGCCGACATGGAATTTGTCCACCTGTGCCACCGGGTCGCCGGAGGCGATGGCCGCACCTATTACGATCTCTGTTTCGTCATCCGGAAATATGACGGCACACCCGCCGTCATGGAGCCGGAGAAAAACGCCGGACTTCGCTGGTTCCCCACGGAGGCCCTTCCGGAAAATACCAGTACTGCCGTGGAGGTCATGCTGCGCCCCTGTCTGCGGGGCCAGCCTTACAGTGAGGTCATTCATGACCTTCCGGTCACATCAATCTAAAAAGAGGAAATCACTATGTCTATTCAAAAGGTAAGAGAGTATTTCAAGCAGTTCGGCATTGAGGACCGCATCCGGGAATTCGACGTTTCCTCCGCCACGGTGGAGCTGGCGGCGGTGGCCGTAGGCGTGGAGGGCGCCCGGATCGCCAAGTCTATGAGCTTCAAGGTAGGAGAGGAACCCATCATCATTGTGGTGGCGGGAGATGCCAAGGTGGACAACAGCCGCTACAAGGCCCAGTTCCACACCAAGGCCAAAATGCTGACCTTTGAGGAAGCCCATACCATGATCGGCCATGACCCCGGCGGCGTGTGCTCCTTCGCTTTGCCGGATAATGTAAAAACCTATCTGGACATCTCCCTGAAGCGGTTCGAGACCGTATTCCCCGCCGCCGGCAGCAGCAACAGCGCCATTGAACTGACCTGCGAGGAATTGGAGAAGTATTCCTCCAACTTCGTCTCCTGGGTGGATGTGGCAAAGGGCTGGCGTCCGGAAGAAAAGGAAGCTTGAGGGGCTTATGCTGAGATTTATTCACGCGGCGGACTTCCATCTGGACAGTGCCTTTGCCGCCCTGACCCCCCGGCAGGCCGCAGCCCGCCGCCGGGAGAGCCGGGAGCTGCCGGTGCGACTGGCTAACTACGTCAACCAGAATAACATTGATCTGGTGCTGCTGGCGGGGGACCTCTTTGACAGCGCCGCCTCTTACCGGGACACGGCAGAGGAACTCTCCGCCGCTCTGGGGCAGATGGAGGCGCAGGTCTACATTGCCCCCGGCAACCATGACTGGTACGGCCCCGGCAGTCCCTACCTGACGGTGAAGTGGCCGGAAAATGTACACATTTTCACCCAGCCCCGGTTGGAAACGATGGAATGGCCGGAAAAAAATCTGGTGCTCCACGGTGCGGCCTTTACCCACGGTGAGCAAGCCGACGGCTTCCTCACTGGCTTCACCGCCCCCGCCGACGGGAAGCTCCATATCGGCCTGCTCCACGGGGAGATCGACCCCTCGGAGGCCCGGTACGATCCCATCCACAAGGAGGAGATCGCCGCCAGCGGCCTTGCCTATCTGGCGCTGGGCCACATCCACAAGCGGGCGGAGCCTTTGACCTTTGGCGGCACCGTCTGCGCGTGGCCGGGCTGCCCGGAGGGACGGGGGTTCGACGAATTGGGGGAAAAAGGCTTTTATTCCGGCACGATCGACGATTCCGGCAAGGTCAGCCTTACCTTCGTCCCCTTCGCCCGGCGGCGGTATGAAATTTTGACGGTGGACGTCACCGATCAGGACCCCCGCGCCGCTATCGAGGCGGCGCTGCCCGCCGACACGGCACAGGACCTGTACCGTATTCTGCTCACCGGAGAGACCGGTGAGGGCGGCGTCCATACAGATGCTCTAAAAGCGGCGCTGGCGGACCGGTTCTACGCATTGGAACTGCGGGACCGGACCCGGCTGGCGGAGGACCTGTGGGCCAAAGCGGAGGAGGACTCCCTCCGGGGCCTGTTTCTGAGGGATTTAAAGCAGCAGCTGGCGCAGGCTCAGACGGAGGAGGACCGCCAGCGCGTCACCATGGCCGCCCGGTTCGGACTGGCGGCGCTGAACCACAGGGATTTGGGATAAGGCGAGAATTTATGAAAAAAATTTTATTGATCGGCACCGGCGGTACCATTGCCTCTGATGTCACGGAAGACGGCCTGGCCCCAGAGTTGACCTCTGAGCAGTTATTGAACCACCTCCCCGCCATCTCCAGTATCTGCGATGTAGAATGTATACAACTTTTGAATCTGGACAGCACTAACATGCGTCCTGAACATTGGTTGGATATGGTGCGGTGCATCCGGGAAAACTATGACCGCTATGATGGCTTTGTCATCACCCATGGTACAGACACCATGGCTTATACAGCCGCAGGTCTCAGCTATCTGATCCAAGGCAGTCCAAAGCCTGTGATTCTCACCGGTGCACAGAAGCCTATCGGATTTGATTCCACAGATTCCAAGATCAACATGACGGACGCTTTTCGCTGTGCCGCCTCGGATCTCCCCGGAGTGTCTATCGTGTTCAACAATCACGTGATTTTGGGCACACGGGCCCGCAAGACCCGCACAAAGAGTTTTCAGGCATTTTCCAGCATCAACTATCCGGATCTGGGGATTCTGCGGGATGGAGTACTGCTGCGGTATATCCGCCAGGACTTTACCACTGTACCTACTTTTTCTGACACTTTGGATAATAAAGTGGCCCTTTTGAAGCTGACACCGGGGCAGGACCGTTCTGCCGCCGACTTTTTTCTGGAACGAAATGATGCTCTGATCATCGAGAGCTTTGGAGTTGGCGGTCTGCCGGAGCACGGCGGGTTCTATGATTGTCTACAAAGCTGGATAGAACAAGGCAAATTTGTGGTTCTTACTACTCAGGTCCCCAGTGAGGGCAGCGACGTAGGCGTTTACCACGTTGGACACAGTCTGAAAGCAAACCTCCGCGTTTTGGAAGCCTACGATATGACCACGGAGGCTGTGGTAGCCAAGCTCATGTGGATCCTGGGACGGACCCATGACCGCACTGAGGTAGAAAAGCTATTCTATACACCGATAGCAAAGGACATTCTCTTCCCTGTCCACGGGTTGGGTTTATAGGATTTACCATCTGCAGCACTACATAGAAACCTGCCGGAGCAGTCCACGGACTGTTCCGGCAGGTTTTTCCCATATAATACAACCTTAATCGTACCGCAGGGCGTCGATGGGGTTCAGCTTGGCCGCCTTGTTGGCGGGCAGGTAGCCGAACAGAACACCGATGCCTACGCTGACGCCGAAGCTGACAGCAATGTCGGAAAGAGTCGGCACCGCGCTGAAGGTGATGCCGTTCATGGAGCTGGACATAATGGCCCCCACCGCAATGGTGGCGGCTCTGGCCAGCAGCAAACCGAATACGATGCCCAGCACCCCGCCCACGGCGGAGGTGGTGCCCGCTTCAATGACGAATTGGCCCCGGATGTCCTTCTGCTTGGCGCCCAGAGATTTTCGGATGCCGATCTCCCTTGTCCGTTCCGTGACGGACACCAACATGATGTTCATAATGCCGATACCGCCCACCAGCAGGGAAATGGCGGCGATGGCCACCAGTACGATCATCATGGTATTCATCATGGTGTTCATGGCATCCATCATCTCTGCGGAGGTCATGACCATGTAGTAGTCCGAGGACTGATAGGTTTTATACAGTCGCTTTTCCACAATGCCCTTGGCAGCGGACGCCGTATCCCGGCTGGTGGAGGTCAGCAGGAACATTTCATCGGTGCCCATCATCATGGTGCCGGTGCCCATCCGCTGGGCGTTTTCATAGGGGATGTAGATCACATCGTCGGCGCTGCCCTCGCTGCTGTCGCCGCTTTTACTCAACACGCCGATGACGGTGTAAGGCACACCGCTCAGAGAGATGGTCTTACCCAGTGCGTCGCCCCGAAAGGCGGTCTGCGCCAGATAATCGCCGATGACGCAGACATTCTGATGCCGATCCACGTCGATGTAGCTGAGGAAGCGCCCCTCCGCAAGAGTCTCCCCCTGCATGGTGCCCTTGGTGTCTTCCTTGAAAAACGCCTCGCTGACGCCGTAGACCGAGGTGCGGGCATAGTCATCCGTCTGGTAGCGCACCTTGGCAGAAGCGGAAACATAGGGGGTCACGCCGGTGAGGTACTGAGGGTATTTGTCCACCAGTTCATAGAGATCCTCCACATCCACGTCACGGGTGCCGCCGGTCCCCCGGCCATAGGTCATGACCTGGATCAGATTGGAGCCCATTTTTTCAAACTGGCTGTTCATCATATTGGTCATGCCGTTGCCGAGAGACAGAATCACGATCACGGCGCCGACACCGATGATGATACCCAGCATGGTGAGAAACGCCCGCATCTTGCTGGTTTTCAGAGATTTCAGCGCCAGCTTGAAGGATTGGGTAAAGTTCATACGCCCACCTCCCCATCTGCGCCGGTCTCCTCCGGCTGCACCACGGCGGCGGGATCGGAGGCGTCACCGTCATAGATGATGCGGCCGTCCTGAAGGCGGACGATGCGCTTGGCCTTTACAGCGATGGAGTTATCGTGGGTGATGAGCACCACGGTATCCCCCTCCTGATTCAGCTTCTGGAGGAACCCCAGCACCTCCCGGCCCGTCCGGGAATCCAGCGCGCCGGTGGGCTCATCCGCCAGAATGACAGAGGGATTCCCCGCCAGCGCTCTCGCGATGGATACCCGCTGCTGCTGACCGCCGGAAAGCTGGCTGGGCAGATTTTTCTGCTTGTCAGCCAAGCCCACACGGCCCAGGGCCGCCACTGCTCGCTCCTTCCGCTCCTCCGCGCCGACACCGGCGTACAGCAGGGGCAGCTCCACGTTTTCCAGCACGGTCAGTTTGGGGATCAGGTTATACTGCTGGAAGATGAACCCCAGCATTTTGTTCCGGATCTCCGCCTGCTGGTCATCATCCATGGTGGATACGTCCACGCCCCCCAGATGGTAGGTACCGCTGGTGGGAACATCCAGACAGCCGATGATGTTCATGGCGGTGGATTTGCCGGAACCGGACTGGCCCACAATGGCTACAAACTCACCCTTGTCGATGGTAAGGCTCACGCCGTCCAGAGCGTGAACGTCCTCGTCGCCCATATGGTAGATCTTGTAGACGTCTTTTAATTCAATGAGATGCTCCATGGCTTACATCCCCATCATTTCGGCCATCATGTTAGAGCTTTGGTTGGGGATCAGGACGGTGTCCCCCTCTTCCAGACCGCCGGTGACCTCGATGAAATCACCGTCGCTCTTGCCCAGCGTCACTTCCCGTGTTTCCAGCTTGGAGACATCCGCCACGGCGGTGTTGTCCGCGTTCATGGCGCCGGGGCCGGGGATCGTCACGGTGCTGCCCCGGTTCACAGCGTCCACGGGGATGCACAGGGCATTGGGGACCCGGTCGCCCTCGATGGTTGCGGAGACATTCATGCCCGGCTTGAGGTCGCCGTAATCCTTGATGAGGATGGTCACGGGATAGCTGGTAGCGCCGCCCGCCGTGGTGCCGTTGATGCTGACGTTGTCCACCACTCCGGTGAAGGTCTGCCCTTCCACCGCGTCCGCAGTGATGGTGACGGACTGCCCCGCCTCCACCTTGCTGATATCCAGTTCATCCACGGCCATTTCCAGCTTCAAGTAGCTCATGTCATAAACCACTGCCAGAGAACCGGAGTTCATGCCCTCCACCTTGTCACCGGCCTTGAAATTCTTTTCGATCACGGTGCCGGTGATCTGCGAGGTGATGTTGTAATCATCCAGACTGTCCGCTGCCATAGAGGCCGCCAGTTCCGCATTCTGCAGACTCAGCCGGGCGTTCTCCACCCGGTTCCGGGCATCGGCGGACTCCACAGTGCACAGGGGCTCCCCCTGCTTGACGGTGCTGCCCGCCAGCTTATTCAAGCCCTGAATGGTACCGCTGGCACCGGCGTAGACAATGGTGGCTCCACCCAGATTGATGGGCGTCTGGCCGTAGCTGGCGTAATTGCCGATCCGGGCAGAGGCCGTGAAGGAATCCGAGACAGCGCCGGGATTCGCCAGCTTCACCCGGACGCTGACGGCGGACAGGCCGTTGCTGGTAATGCTGGTGGAGTTGGACACGGAATCCACTGTACCGCTCACCGGGGCGTCATAATTGCCGATATACACCGTGGCCGCCTGACCCGCATAGAAGTCCGTGGGGCTGGCGTAGGGGAACAGGAAATCGATGGACAGGTCCATGCTGGAGGTGATCTTGGCGATCTGAGCACCTGCGTTCACACTGTCGCCGTTGTGGACATACAGCTCCTGAATCGTACCGCTGATGGAAGCCACGGGGTTCAGCGCCTCCTTGGCCTGCTGATAGGCCATTTTGGCCTGAGCCACGGAAATCTCCGCCCGATCCACATTGTTCTGAGCGTCGCTGCTGTTCAGGGCAAACAGCAGATCCCCCTTATTCACCAAATCGCCCAACTCAAAGGGCGCGTTTTCGATCTCGCCGGAGATCAGGGTGGTGACGTTATAGGAATCCGCGGGCTTCAGGGTCGCCGTACCGGTGACGGACAGCGTCAGATCCTGCCGGGTGGCCTGAGCCACCAGATAGCTGCCGCCGAGATAGGCGTTTGCCTTTTTGGATGCTCTGGCCATGCACCCCGCCGCCAGAGCGGCGATCACAACCGCAGCTGCGGCGATCTTCATCCATTTCTTCGCTTTCTTGCTCTTGGGCAGGCCGAATTTCTTCTTCGGCTCTGTTTCAGACGTGGGCACAGTCTGCCCCGCCTTCGTTTCCTTCATCAGTTCTTCCATATAGACAACTCCTTTATGAACGCTGTGCGGGGTGGGTCTTTGCCCCCATGCCCCGCCGCAGGATTTCCAATGCGTGCTGCAGCTTTTCCCGGTCCTCCGGGTCGGGCTCAGGCCGAATGCCGTTATACATGATGGGGACTATCAATACAATGAGCATCCTCAGAATGCAGTTCAGGTCCTCCGGCTCCCGCAGGTCCAGCAGATCCGGGTTCACGCAGCCCTCCATCCGCTTCAAAATGTGATCCAGGTCCAGAAACTCCAGCAGGCCGCCCTTTTGCAAGCCGTCGTTGCGGTTGACGATGGCGGACATCATACCCATGCCCCCCAGACTGCGGTCCGCTGACCGGCGGCTCCGAAGATGATCATACATGGCTGGCAGGGCTGCGAAGATGTCGCCCCCCTGACTGTGAAGCACCTCCTCAAACACCATAAGCATCTCGTTGATGCTCTCCTCCATCAGATAGTGGAACAGGTCCTCCTTATCCCGGAAATACATGTAAAAGCTGCCACGGGGAATTCCCGCCTCCCGGACGATCCGGTTGATGGACGCCTCGTTATAGGGCCGCTCCGTAAATTCCCGGACTGCCGCTGACAGCAGCTTTTCCTGCTTTTCCGGCGCCAGATTCAAAAATGTACTGCTGGGCAAGCCGCCATCCTCCTTTCGATCCGTAATGATCTCCCTAATATCTGGGACAGGGTCCCGCACACCCCTTCCTCCCATCGAGAAAGCCTGTGCGGAACCGGATACCCTTCCTAATATGACAACCTGTCGGGTATGATACCCGACAGGTT
>OMGW01000140.1_pt1 | contig 27233 bp, 23 predicted proteins | sample 1646131 | NCBI WGS metagenome assembly OMGW01 (sample SAMN05578588, study PRJEB25193) | human gut metagenome | biome: Human Microbiome; feature: human-associated habitat; material: feces | host: Homo sapiens | place: USA:Birmingham
CATCTTCGATCAAGCAGATTGAGCTATTCGACTCCTTGATTATTTCCGCAATTCTCTCCTGTTCTTCTATCGTTGGCGGAACGTATACACTTATTTTTTTGATATCCTCGCCATAGATGTGTACAATAGAGTAGCCTTGACCTAAACAGGCCTTTTGCTTAATCGCCGGATATGCATTAAGGGAATACGCCAGGAATGTTGGGTTTATCATCGTTCTTTTCGGATTCATAATAATTATGTCTCCGCCAACAGCAATGGGCTCATTTCCGAGATAAACAGTACACTTGCCGATTTCCTTAGGATCCTCTCCGGATCCCGTGAAAAGCAGCGCACCTTCACTTACAGTCGGAGCTTTTTCAAAAACATCTTCCTCTGTATGTGAAACAGCATCCGTAAAATGTTCACCGTATGCGACATAAATATCGCCATACTTTATGCAAGGGCGATCGCCTGAGCTGCAATCATCATTAGATATTCCACTTCCTTTTGAAAACGAACCTAAATCTCGCAATCTCCGTGGCTTCCATTTCCCTGCATATCCCGGAATCCGCACACCACTATTGGGATCCAGCAGCTTCTGTAGCAGCCACTGCTTCTGGCGGCGCTTTTCCTCAAGCAGCTTTTGTTTCAGTTCGATCACTCGGTCACAGGTCGTCAGGATTTCCGCAATCTTTTGCTGCTCCGCCAGGGGAGGGCAAGGCAATCGCAACTCTAATAATTTTTTCTCGGACAAAACCAACTGTGATGTTCCCACAATCTCCTTTACGATTTGACGGCCAAGATGATTATTTAAATAGGATAATACAAATGTTGGTTCTGCTAAGTCCTCAATGATTCGAAATACCGGGTAGAAGCAGCTCACAATACCTCTTTCAATAATCTGGTTTTGATTAAATGTAAAACGTCCATCATCGCTTCTGCTACGATACGTAACATAACCATAAGGAATTACATTATAACCTGCATTTTCCTCACGAGTAACCTGATCTTCGAAATATTCTGTTTGAAGGACAAGGCCTGACCTCGCAGATGTCAAAACAGGATATTCATTATTGATTGTGCTTTTTTCACTGTGAAATGCAATAACCTTACCGATTGTACTATCAGACCATTCTTCAGGCATAACCCCTAAATCAGTACGCTTATATCCCTCCGGCACCTCACCACGGCGAACCGCCTCTATTCGTTTTTTGATGGATTCTTTCATATCTCAATCCTCTATCTGTAAATTGTGCAGCGCGGTAGCGAAGCTTGCATCACCGGTGGTAAACAGCGCGATAGAGTATGCGGCAAATGATGCCGCTTTCGTAATTGCGGGGATAAGCTGGGTATTAGCAAGTTGTGCCATTGGCATCATCTCCTTTGCTCTTATATGGGTTAGTGCGAATGGGATGCAAGCCCCTACCGTCTCCACAAATAAGTGGTAATGTTATTTCCTGTCTCCGGGCTTCAGTTTGCGCCGCTCCTGCTCACGCTCAATCTGAGCAATGCTCTTTTCCGGCGTGGGAAGATCCTCCGGCATGGTGCCGCCCAGTTCCTTAATGGTCTGGCGGACTTTCTTTCCAACCTCATAGTGTGTATCATAAGCAGCCTGTTTGCCCTGGATATTTTCCCGACGCAGCTTTTCATCAGTCTGAGTTGCACGAAAGAGATTGGCTGCCAGTTCGGTACTGCCCATATGATCCAGGATCTTCTGGCCCTTTTTTAGCCCCTTGCGTGCATGAATTTCTTTGGCACCCAAGCCACCATATAGACCCTGATAGCCTCTATTCTGGAAAATCGCGTAATCCCGCGGCTCCACAACGCCTGCCATCTGGGCAGCCTCTGCCAGAGACTTGTTGTGAGCGATCATCTCGTTGCGGATGGCCAGCCGTTTCTGATCCTCAGTCAGTTCTTCGTAGTTATCTATAAGCTCCTGCTGCCGGGTTTTGACTGCGAAATAGGTCTGGCCGACGGCAATGACTTCTTTCCTGGGGTCGCCATTCATGACGATCAGGTAGCAGGCGTATCGGGAAAGCATGACATCGTCAATTTCACGCTCTGCACCAGATCCGATATCAACCATTTTGCCGACAACGGCAAAATGGTCTTCGATTGCAAATCCGCTATTTTTACACGCCAGTTTTGCGCGTTCGATTGCATCCGAGAAACGACGCCATTGCGCGTATTCCAGAACGGGCTGCAGTTCGCGGGCCAGCCAGTACTCTTCGCCGTACTCGTTTATGTGCTTGATGCTCTCAAAGGTTTGCTCGCTATACTGGACAAGTTCACTCATAAGCCAAGCTCCTTCAAATATTGAGCCATTTGGGCTTCCACTTCAGCAATCTCTTTCTTAATGCGTTCGATGTTACCCTGGACTTCTTCAATATCTATGAGTTCTTCTTCCTCAAAGGTGTCCACATAACGGGGAATGTTGAGGTTGAAGTCATTTGCCTGGATCTCTTCAAAGGATGCAACATGGGCAAAACGCTCCACATCCACGCGATCGGTATATGCCTTGTAGATGGCGTTAATATGGCACTTCTCCAGTTTGTTTTGGTTCTTATCCTTACGGTACCGCAGATTGCCTTCTGCATCCTTACCGGAAGCATCGATGAACAGTACGTCGCTGGTAGCACGATTTTTCTTAAAAACCATGATACATGCCGGGATTGAAGTTCCGTAGAAGAGGTTGGCAGGCAAGCCGATAACTGCATCCAAAAGGTTCTTCTCAATTACAGTCTGCCGGATGCGCCCTTCGGCCGCACCTCTGAACAACACGCCGTGGGGGACAACAGCCGCCATACGGCCATTGCTGCGTAGGGAGTGGAGCATGTGCAGGAGGAATGCCCAGTCACCCTTGCTAGCAGGGGGGACACCCCAGTCGAAGCGGTGGAAGCGGTCGAGATTAGCGGTCATCTTGAACTTCTTTTCCTTGCTGTTATCGCCGTCATCCTGTCCACCGGGATTAAATCCTTCTGCCCACTTATCCAGAGAGAAAGGCATGTTGGCTACAATGACATCAAACTGCTTCAGGTTGCCGTCAGAGTCCAAATGCTGAGGGTTGGACAGCGTATCACCCCATGCGATGTCATTTCCATTTACATGAATGCCGTGGATGAAGAGGTTCATTCTTGCCATGGACCAGGAAGAACCGTTCATCTCCTGCCCGTAAATAGCCACTTGGTCCAGGTTGCCCGCTTGGCGGGCAGTACGGATTAGCAGCGAAGCGGATCCACAGGTGGGATCATAAATAGAATCTCCGGGACGAGGGGCGGTCAACATCCCCATCAGTTCGGACACCATACTCGGTGTGAAAAAAGACCCCGCCTTTTTACCTGCCTCTGCTGCGAACTCGCCAACCATATACTCGTAGGCATCGCCAATGACATATGCGGGATCCTCATTAGGGCCAACTTCAATCTGAGAAGGTTCCAGACAAAGAGGCTTGAAGTCCTCCAGCAGAGTGCGCAGCTTGGTCACTTTCTGCTGGGGATTGCCTAACATAGATTCGCTATTGAAGTTGATGCTGCGGAATACACCACGTAGTTCGGCGTTATTATCCTGTATACCTTGCAGTGCAGTGTTGATCTTCTCGCCGATCTTGGGGTCGAAGCGGTTTTCATACAGATAGTCAAAGCGCTGATTATCTTCGAGGACAAAAGGAAGATTTTTCTTGGCCCGCTCAATGCGGATCTTGTTGCCGTTGTACTTCTCTTCCAAATCGCTCAGGTATTCTTTATATGTGTCGTCCAGATATTTCAAGAACAGCATTGAAAGGACAAAGTCCTTGTAGTTCGCAGCGTCAATAGTGCCGCGAAAGGTACCTGCCGCCTTCCAGAGTACCGCCTTTATATCTTCTGAGCGAGTTTTCATCTTCCGTTACCTCCACCAGTAATAATGCGCGATGTCAACATCGACACCAGCCGGTCGTTTTCAACTATATATTCATTTAGGAGCTGCTTGCGTTTGCGGGACAGCTTCCATAACTCTCCAACTTTGCGTTGATCGGACAGAGGAATAATTGGCACTGTAATACCAGCCAACTTTTTGATTGAAATAGCTTTTATTGCCGCGGCACTGCCAGTCACGTGCTCGACATGCCCAAGGATCTCTTTCTGCTCCAATAGATATCCAAGGTAAAATGGATCGACACTTTTACCAGGCCTTACTACCAGAAGATTTTGAGAGGGCACCATCCCAGCCGATTCCGAAGATACAACATACACAAACGATGGATTCAGCCGTTTGAGCAAGATATCGCCTGATACCAATAGCTGCTTGGGTGTTATTATATCGTTTCGGTTTTGTATTTCGACAGAGCACATCGTCCCTGTATCGGTAAAACTGTTTGGCTGTACAACTTTGTAACAGTACTGCCCTTTTTCAACAAAGCCAGTGATTCCGGCCAAAATCTCAGCAATATTGCCCAGTCTCATCTTCTCGGTTACCAACACATCACTTCCCTTCGGTAATAATGTACCATGCTTACCCTAATAAGTCAATAATTTAATTTAGTTAAAACATAACTTTTCAATTTCTACAGAAAATTATGAAATTTATAGAGGGCAATCACGGAAATGTAATGTGATTTGATAACTTAAAATAAATTATCGGATATACAAAGAAACAGCCACTGCCCACACGTGTGAGCAGTGGCTGTCTTTGCCTATTAAGCGCTGAATTGGTGTAAATTTGGTGTAAATCAGCCACACCACTTACAGAAAATCCAGCAATTTCAAGGGTTAGCGGCTATCTCTTAGTACATACCGCCCATGCCGGGGTCAGCGGGAGCAGCAGGTGCGGGGGGTTCGGGCTTGTCGGCCACCAGGGACTCGGTGGTCAGTACCATTGCGGAGACGGAAGCGGCGTTCTCCAGAGCGGAGCGGGTCACCTTGGCGGGATCGATGATACCGGCGGCGACCATGTCGCAGTACTCCTCCTTGTAAGCGTCGAAGCCGTAGCCCAGCTTGCCGGAATTGCGGACCTTCTCCAGGATCACGGAGCCGTCCAGGCCAGCGTTGGCAGCGATCTGGCGGATAGGAGCTTCCAGAGCCTTGGCAATGATCTGAACACCAGTCTTCTCATCGCCCTCCACAGTGTTCAGCAGAGCCTCCACAGCGGGGATGACGTTCACAAAGATGGTACCGCCGCCAGCCACAACGCCTTCCTCAACGGCGGCGCGGGTAGCGTTCAGAGCGTCCTCGATGCGGAGCTTCTTCTCCTTCATCTCGGTCTCGGTGGCAGCGCCCACCTTGATGACAGCCACGCCGCCGGCCATCTTGGCCAGACGCTCCTGCAGCTTCTCCTTATCGTAGTCGCTGGTGGTGTTGGCGATCTGGCTGCGGATCTGAGCCACGCGGTCCTTGATAGCAGTGGCATCACCGGCGCCGTCCACGATGGTGGTGTTCTCCTTGGTGACCTTCACCTGACGGGCACGGCCCAGCATGTCGATGGTAGCGGTCTTCAGTTCCAGACCCACTTCCTCGCTGACAACGGTACCGCCGATGAGGACAGCGATGTCCTGCAGCATCTCCTTGCGGCGGTCGCCGAAGCCGGGAGCCTTGACGCAGACAACGTTCAGGGTACCGCGCAGACGGTTCACGATCAGGGTGTTCAGAGCCTCGCCCTCAACGTCCTCGGCGATGATGACCAGCTTCTTGCCGGACTGGACCAGCTGCTCCAGGATGGGCAGGATGTCGGAGATCACGGAGATCTTCTTATCGGTGATGAGGATATAGGCGTCATCAATGACAGCCTCCATCTTCTCAGTATCGGTGACCATATAGGGAGTGATATAGCCGCGGTCGAACTGCATGCCCTCCACGACCTCGCTGTAAGTCTCAGCGGTCTTGGACTCCTCAATGGTGATCACGCCGTCGGCGGAAACCTTCTCCATCGCGTCGGCGATCAGTTTGCCGATCTCCTCGTCGCCGCTGGAAACAGCACCGACACGGGCGATATCGTTGGAGCCGTCCACCTTCTTGGCCTGCTTCTTGACCTCGGCCACGGCGGCTTCCACAGCCTTGGCCATGCCCTTCTTCACCACAATGGGGTTGGCGCCTGCGGCCAGGTTCTTCAGACCTTCGTGGATCATGGCCTGAGCCAGCAGAGTAGCGGTGGTGGTGCCGTCACCGGCAACATCGTTGGTCTTGGTGGAAACTTCCTTCACCAGCTGAGCGCCCATGTTCTCAAAGGGATCGGGCAGCTCGACCTCCTTGGCGATGCTCACACCGTCATTGGTGATGAGGGGAGCGCCGTACTTCTTATCCAGAACAACGTTGCGGCCCTTGGGGCCCAGGGTGATCTTAACGGTATCGGCCAGCTGGTCAACGCCGGCCTGCAGAGCCTTGCGGGCTTCATCGCCGCGCATAATGAGCTTAGACATAATTCATAACCTCCAAGTTTTCTTAAGGTGGGGGGACTGCGTCCCCCCTTTAGATTCCCCCTCGCCAGTTTGTGAACTGGCGACGCCGTCCAGGACGGCTGGGGTCAAGGAATTTTTGCCACGCACATGCCGCGGCAAAAATCAATTCAAGCATTTTGTCAGGACACATGCCCCACCGTTCCTTCGTCCCCTTCTGGCGCAAACCAGCGAAGCGTTTGTGCCGGAAAAACGAGGAGCAGCGGAACGAGCGAGCTTTGGCCGCAAGGCCGAAGCGAGGGATGTGCAGCTTGTGACGAGTTACTCGACGATGGCCAGGATATCGTTCTGACGGACAACTACGTACTCCACGTCCTCCAGGGTCACCTTGGTGCCGGCATACTGGCTGGTGATGACCTTATCGCCAGGCTTCACGGTCATGGTGACTTCCTTGCCGTCTACCATGCCGCCGGGGCCCACGGAAATGACCTCAGCCACGGAGGGCTTCTCCTTTGCGGAGCCGGTGAGGATGATGCCGCCCTTGGTGGTCTCCTCGGTCTCTACCATTTTCAGGATCACACGATCAGCTAACGGGGTAAGTTTCATGTTGGGTTCCTCCTTGTATATTTTCATATGATAAACAATTTCAGCGTTAGCACTCAGTCTCCTTGAGTGCTAACGCTGTTATCATAGTACAACTGTCCCGGTTTGTAAAGGGGTAATTTGTAAATAAGTTATGAAGTTTCCATTGGGGAAAATCGTCGGTTCCCGCCCTCACTTGGGACCGGCACCGTAATTGGGATCACAGCCCTTGGGTCCGAAGAAATTCAACCTTTTTTCCGACAAAGTCAGACGCACATCCCGGCTGTGGATGGTCTCCCCGTCCAGACAGGTCACAATGTCATCTTCCGACTGAATGCGGACGTTTTTGGCAGTCACCACCCGGATCACCTCCGGCGGCAGCGAGCGGTAGCGGCCAGCGGAATAGGCGCTGAACAGCCCTGCGAACTTCATGCGGCTGATGTTCTTCACCAGCACCGTATGTAAAACGCCATCGTCCATCCGGGCCTCCGGCACCGGCGTGGAGCCGCCGCCGTAATACCGTCCGTTGCACATGGACACCAGAGCAAAGTCATCCTCGATGACCTCGTCATCCAGCGTTACCCGCCAGTGCTGGCCAATGCCCCGGAACAGGAAATTCACCGCCACGGCGGCCAGATAGCTGCCCCGTCCGCTGAGGAGGGGGGAATCCCCCAGCTCGTGAACGCTCTCCGCCACCCGGGCGTCAATGCCGCTGCAGGCAATGGTCAGACATTGGCGGCCGTTGCAGTCGATAAGGTCCAGAGGATGGACCTCCCCGTCCCACAGATTTTCCGCGTCCGTAAACTTGGCGGCGTCCGGACCGAAGTTTTTCAGGAAATCGTTGCCGGTCCCGATGGGGATGCAGGTCACAGCCGCATTGTCAAAGCCTGCCGCACCGTTGACCACCTCGTTCAGAGTGCCGTCCCCGCCGCAGGCGTAAAGCCGGACCTCCTCCCCGGAGGACACCAGCCGTCGGGCGATCTCCTCCGCGCCGCCGGACCGCTGGGTCAGCAGACATTGGCAAGTCAGGCCATGCTGCCGCAGACGGTCCGCCATTTCATAAATGCGGCCCGTCTGGTCCTTTTTCCCGGCATGGGGGTTAATGATGAAGATATGCTGCACGGGTGACCGCTCCCCTTTCAACTGAAACCGTCAAATTCTGATTACAAATTGTCATTTTTGCCCGCATGATTGCTCTTTGTATAAAATTCTCCGGTCATCTTCCGTACATGAAGGCGTCGCACTTGATCATGCCGTTGTAGAGCTTCCGCTTTTTGTCGGCGGGACGGCCGAAACACCGCTCAAATTCCGTGTGGGAGCTGAGCACCAGCACCCGCCACTTGGGGGGCAGGTCCCGGAGGGCCGCGCCGAACATTCGATACAGGTCCTCGGCCTCCTTCTTTTCCAGCAGCCGTTCGCCGTAGGGCGGGTTGGTCACCAGCTGGCCGTATTCGCTGTCCCGGTGGAATTTTCCCGCGTCCGCCACTTCAAAGTGAATGCAGTCCTCCACACCGGCCAGCTCCGCGTTGTGCCGCGCCAGCTCCACAGCGGCGGGGTCAATATCGCCGCCCCAGATGTCATAATGGCCGTGGAATTCCTTATCCATGGCCTCGTCACCGGCCTCCAGCCACAGCTTGGAGTCCATGTTTTTCCACTTCTGAGCGGCAAAGCTGCGGTCCAGGCCCGGCGCCCGGTTCTTGGCGATAAGGGCTGCCTCGATGGGGATGGTGCCGCTGCCGCAGAAGGGGTCGCAGAAGGGATCCTTTCCCCGGTAACGGGAGAGGGTCACCAGCGCTGCCGCCAGCGTTTCCCGCAGGGGCGCACCCATGTTTTTAGCCCGGTAGCCCCGCTTGTAAAGGCCCTCGCCAGAGGTGTCCAGATACAAGGTCGCTACATCCTTGATGATGGAAAACTGGATCTGATACCGGCTGCCGGACTCCGGCAGGGTCTCCACGCCGTACTTCTCCCCCAGCCGCTTAGCGGACGCCTTTTTCACGATGGACTGGCAGGCGGGGACCGAATGAAGCTGAGAGTTCAGGGAATAGCCCTTTACAGGGAATTCGCCGTCCCGTGGGATATAGTCCTCCCAGGGCAGGGCGTAGACCCCCTGAAACAGCGCCTCAAAATCACGGGCCGGGAAGGAGCCAAGCTCCATCAGCACCCGCGCACCGCAGCGGAGGTTGATGTTCAGTCGGGCAATGTCAGTCAAAGTTCCTTCACAGTGGACCCGGCCGTTTTCCGCCCGGACATTTTTTAAGTCCAGACGGCGCATCTCGTCCGCCACCAGACTTTCCAAACCAAACAGACAGGGAACCGTCAGTGTCATGGTCCATGTCTCCTTTCAACTTTCAAAACTATATTAGGGTCAGTATAACAGACTGTCCGCCGATCCGCAACCGGAAACCGTGCTCCCACCGCAAATTGGAAGTGGTTTTTCGCCAAAAACTGTGCTATACTGCAAACAGAAATGGATTTTGCAAAAAAGGAGGGTTCTTTGATGATGAACTGGATCTGGCTGGGGGCTGTGGTGGCCTTCGGCGTTTTGGAGGCCGCTACCGCGGCATTGGTATCCATTTGGTTTGTAGGCGGTGCGGCGGTGGCTCTGCTGGCGTCCTTTTTAGGTGCGGCGCTGTGGCTTCAGATTGCCCTGTTTCTGGCGGTCTCCGTGGGTATTCTGGCGGCGGTCCGGCCCCTGATGAAGCGGGCCAACGCAAAAACCGTCCCCACGAATCTGGACCGGGTCATCGGCTGTACTGCCCGGGTAACAGAGGAGATCGACAACGAGGCCGGCACCGGGGCCGTGTATGTAGAGGGCAAGACCTGGACCGCCCGCAGCAGCGACGGCACGGTGCTGCCCATCGGGACCCGCGTGATCGCGGAGCGAACGGAGGGCGTCAAGCTTTATGTGAAGCCGGAGCCGATAAGCTCCACGCGGCAGAGCTGACCGCTTAACTGAATAAAACCCCCTGCGAGGAAGCGGCTATGCCGTTTCCCGCAGGGGGTTTTTATCTTCTATCTTCGGATGGATGCCCCATCGCGCACTCGGAAGATTTTTGTTTTGATCCGCCCCAGTACAAGTGGTTCCATTCAATTTCGATTTGACAGAGTCCCTGTAAGCACCCGGCCAAAGCAGATCAGCGTCCCGGCCTCCGCAGCAGGCAAGGTCACGTCCCCATCCGCACGGCGGCGGTTCAAAGAAAACAAATGTACTGTACCGGAATCGTCCCGGTCATACTGCCGGCAAAGGACCTTGCCGTTCACGCTGAAAATACCCACATCTCCCTCTCGCAGAGGCGTGCGGCTCACATACGCCACCGCGCCGTCCTCCAGATAGGGGGCCATAGCGTCCCCGCTGATGCGGACGGCAAATTCCGCCGTCTGCGGCACTTGCTCTGTGACGGAGATCTCATCAAAATCCTCTCCCGGCACTGCGGAAACACAGCCAACCGCCGCCAGCGTGTGGTACAGGGGGATGATCCTGCCCTCGGGCCGCTCCGCCGGGAGCGGGGACGTCTCCTGTCGGCAGGCCCACAGCGCTTCGGTCACAGACTGCACCGTTTCACGTCCCAATGGAGAAAGCTCCCGGAATTTCCGCAGCAAAGTCTGTTCTTCCGAACTCAGCGCCTGTCCGCCTCCCCGAAAGCTGTCCCGAAACAGTTGATTGGGATCTGTCTCCAAACTGTCAAACAGCCGCAGCATCACATCTTCCTTGGGAAAGCTCAGACCGTTTTCATAGTTGCTCACTGCCGAGGGGGACACTCCCAGCCGCCCCGCCAGTTCCCCACGGGACAGCTTCAGCTCCCCACGCCGGAATTTAATTCGTTCGCCAAAACTCATGGAAAAAACTCCTTTCGTTCTGTTTCTCGACAACTCTCGACACAGGTGTCTTAATCATAACGAAAAAAAGTGTTGCTGTCAATCCATTTTAACAAGTTTCTTGTAAAATTATTCTTGACTTAGCAAAATTCTTGTGATAATGTTACCTCGTTGACAGGGAACTTGTCCTGGCGATAAGCAAAAGCCACATGGGAAGGAGGGCAGCAAGCAGACGGGCCGCAGGCTGTTCCATGCAAGTCATCCGGTTCCGCTTTCTCTGGCCCACCCGCTGAAACCGTGCGGCGAATACTGTGGGCAGAAAAAAATCGAACGCAGACTTTGTCTGCGTTCGATTGGTGGGGGAAGGTGGATTCGAACCACCGAAGTCAGTGACAACAGATTTACAGTCTGCCCCATTTGGCCGCTCTGGAATTCCCCCATATGAAATTGTGGAGCTGGTGGACGGATTCGAACCCCCGACCTGCTGATTACAAATCAGCTGCTCTACCAGCTGAGCTACACCAGCAGTTCCCAACAGCAAGGATTATCTTAGCAGAACATAACCAATTTGTCAACAACTTTTTTTCATTTTCGTATTTCTTTTTAGGAGGGATCTGTTTGAGCACAAAAAAGCGCTCCGTTTCCGCCGTGGTACGCTGTTCCATTTGTGGGCGGGAAATCGCGTCAGGAGAGGAATACTGGGTCTGCAACGGCACCTTGGCCTGCACCGACTGTCTACCTGACCTGGCCCGGCAGGAGCTCCTGCCCTGCCGGGTGCTCCAGGGAAAGGAGGACAGACTATGACGCTGTTGGAAATGTCTGTTGTTTACGCGGAGCACGCCGCCGTGATCCGAAGTCGGATCGTGGAGCTTCGCGGTCTGACCCGGCAGGAAACGGACCCGGAAGCCGTCCAGGCCCTCAAACGCCGGGTGGCGGCGCTGCTGCCCTTATGGCAGGAGGCCCGGGATCTGGCCAGACTCACCGCTCATTATTACGACTATGATAAGGAGGCTCACCGATGAATCAGATCAGTCTGGACGCCAAGGGCGGTCAATTTCTGGCAGATCTGGCCAACTGGCAGCGGGAAAGCGCCCCGGATAACTCTGCGGACCTGGAGCGGCTGCGCCGGAATCTGCGCTTTGCCCGCCAGCAGGTGCTCACGAAGCGGCAGCAGCAGATGCTGGAGCTTTACTACGATCAGGGACTCACCATGGGGCAGATCGCCGCCAAGCTCCATCTGAACCGCTCCACCGTCTGCCGCACACTTCAGCGGGCCAGAGAACGGCTTTATGCGTGTCTGCGTTATACCTTATAAGGACAGTTCAGTTAATCTTATAGGCGGTCCGTCTTGCGGTCCGGGAGAAAAGCCCGTATAATAGGGTCAGAATCGTTGATTTTACATCATACGCGCCCGCGCTTATAAAATCTGGTTGAAAAGGAGACCGCGATGGATATGAAACCGATCATTGTCATGGCCGGAACACCGGTAGATACCCAGATGGGCATGGACTGCCTCAGCACACAGGGATTGCCCGGCGTCTTTTGCCCGATATCAGAGGACCCCAACCAGCAGACGGCTTTTCAGATCTCTTCCACGGAGGAAAAGATCGACACCGTAGTCTCCCTTCTGTGCGCGGCGCAGCGGGAGCATGGCTGCGAAAAAGCCTTCATTTACTGCAATTCTCTTTCCGGCGCGCTGGATTTCCAGTTCGTTGCCCGGGAAACCGGCTTGAAGATCGTCACGCCGCTGGACGTTTACCGGCTGCTGGCGCCCAAATATCACTCTCTGGCCGTGATCGCCGCCAACGCTCAGGGCACCGCCGGAATCGAGCGGACCCTGCTCAGTGCCAACCCGGACCTGACCCTGCGCTCTACCGGACTTCTGCCTGTGGTGTTGGGGATCGAGGCCGGAGAAGACCCCGATACGCTGGTGAAACAGAACCGTCTGCCGGAGCTTGTGAACTGGTATCAGGCGTTGGGTGCAGAAGCGCTGGTGCTTGGCTGTACCCACTTCCCCTATTTCAAAGAGGCTCTCCTCAGACAGATCACCCTGCCGGTCATTGACCCCGCAGAGGAAATGCTCCGCCTGCTGAATATCTGAATGAAGAAAACACCCCGTCAGCCGCAATGCAGCTGACGGGGTTCACTTTACTTTCAGCAGGGGTTGCTGAACAACTCCCGGCAGTGTTCTGCCAGCAGCGCCGCCGTGCGGTCAATCCCCAACCGTGCGCTGTTGATGCAGATGTCGTAATTCTCCGGCAGGCCCCAGGGGCGGCCGGTATAATGCGTATAATACTTCTCCCGCTGGGCGTCGGTCTTTTCCACCAGTGCCCGGGCGGCCTTTTCGTCCAGATTTTCCAGTTCCATCCGGTGATGGACCCGCCACTCAAAGGGAGCGCAGATAAACAGGCTCAGGCAATCCACATCCTGCCCCGTCAGCACAAGATCCGCGCAGCGGCCCACGATGATGCAGTCCTCCTTCTCCGCCAGTTCCCGGATGATCTCGCTCTGCATCTGAAAGAGCACATCCTCCGCCGACTGCCCCTGCTTGACCTTGGGGCCGCCCTGATAGAAGGCCTTGAACAGCCAGGGGTTGCCGGCCTTTTCATCCTTATCGGCGAACAGTTCCTCCCCTACCTCGGCCCGCTCCGCCGCCAGCTTCAGCAGTTCCCGGTCATAATAGGCAAAACCCAGAGACTTGCTGAGCTTCCGTCCGATCTCGCGGCCGCCGCTGCCAAACTGTCGGCCCAATGCGATCACATGCTTTTTCATAGGAACACACCCTCCTCGTTTTCTATGCGTATACAGCGGCAGGAGCCTTCAGCCGAAGGGCCACGCCGCGAATATAGTCCTGAAACATCATATCGATCCGCCGGGTCAGCTCCTCCGGTGTCTGGGTCAACTCTCCCCGGAGCCAGCTCTCCACCGCCCCTGCCATCATGATGGTCACCAGGCAGATCACCACTTCCACCTCCGGCGAATGGGCTGGCAGGCCATTTTCCACCGCCGTCTGCCGGACGGCCCGGTCTACGATGCTGCTGACATCCGCCTCCAGCAGCTGTTTCAAAGATTCCTTGCCCAGAGAGTCCAGCGCGCAGAGGCAGACCGCCCGATTCTGATTGATATATTGGAACAGATGCAGAAAGCCGTTCTGCCAGGGGGACACGCCCTGTTGCTGCTGCAAAAGCTCCAGCGCTTCCTTCTCAAAGGTCCAGCGCAGCAGATCGTAAATGTCCGTAAAATAATAGTAGAAATGCTGCCGCCGCATCCCACAGGTATCCATGATCTCCGCCACGGTGATCCGTTCCAGCGGCTTTTGGGTCATGAGCTGCTTCAGCGCACCGCTGATGGCCTGACAAGTGGTCTCGGAGGTTTTATACCTTTTTCCCATCTTACAGCCCCATTCCGTTAAGTTCTGTTAAGAGTATAGCACAGGTCAAGGGGGCTGTCATTGTTCATTTACAGGCGGTTTGCATAGATTTTAAAAGTTTTTTCAGGATCTGTCCAGTCAAAAACTGGAAAATCGCAGAATTTTGACAAATGACCGAATTTGACTGTTGCAATTCCAAATGTCCGCGGATATGATACAAGTGATTTCATGTGAATGTGCTGTTGAAACGCGCCATAGAAAGGGGACTCCCATGAGCGACCAGCCGAAAAAAAGCAATTTTTTCGAAAAATTAGCCACGTTTATCGTGGATAAACGAAACCTGATCTTTTTTCTGTACGCCATTGCCATCATCGCCAGCCTGATCACCCAGAGCTGGGTAAAGGTCTGCGACGATCTGACCCAATATCTGCCGGAGACCACGGAAACCCGCCGGGGCCTGACGCTGATGGAGGATGAGATGAAGACCTATGGCACCGCCCGGATCATCGTGTCTCATGTGACGTATGAGATCGCACGGGATCTGGCGGATCAGATCGAAGATCTGAACAACATCTCCTCCGTGGACTTCTGGGACGCAGACAAGTCGGCGGATGATACCACCCTGCCCTCCGCTGCCAACAAGACCTATGAGGATTACATGCAGGGGGCCGACGCCCTCATCACCGTCACCTTCCGGGGTGAAAACGATGACCAGTCCGCCAAGGACGGTCTGGCCGCCGTGAAGGAGCTGCTGGCCCCCTATGACACTTACATCTCTACCGATGTGGGCTACTCCAAATCCGAAACATTGAATGAGGAAATGGGCATTATCTTAGTGGTGGCCGCACTGGTCATCGTGCTGGTGCTGCTGCTGACCTCCCGTTCCTACGCCGAGGTGCCGGTGCTGTTGCTGACCTTTGTGGCGGCGGCGCTGCTGAACAAGGGCACCAACTTTATCTTCGGCGAGATCTCCTTCGTGTCCGACTCTGTGACGGTGGTGCTCCAGCTTGCATTGGCCATCGACTACTCCATCATCCTGCTTCACCGCTTTCTGGAAGAGCGGGAACACGCCCCGGATGACCGGACGGCCTGCATCATCGCTGTCAGCGCCGCCATTCCCTCTATCTCCGCCAGCAGCCTGACCACCATTTCCGGTCTGGCCGCCATGATGTTCATGCAGTTCCGCATCGGCTTTGACCTGGGTCTGGTGCTCATCAAGGCCATCCTGCTGAGTATGCTGGCCGTGTTCACCCTGATGCCCGGACTGCTGATGCTCTTCTCCAAGGCGATGGAGCGGACCCGCCACAAGAACTTCATCCCCCAGATCGACCGCTGGGGCAAGCTGGTCTATGCCCTGCGTCATGTGGGCGTGCCCGTATTCATCGTGTGCGTGGTGGGAGGCTTCTTCCTCTCCAACCAGTGCCCCTATGTGTATGGCGACAACGCCGTCATGACCGTTCGCCGCAATGAGCATCAGGCAGCGACGGACCGGGTGGAAAAGGAATTCGGCACCCAGAATATCATGGCACTGGTGGTCCCCAAGGGGGACACCGCCAGTGAAAAGGCCGTTTTGAAGGAGCTGAGCGGACTGGATGAGGTGGATTATGCCATGGGTCTTTCCAATGTGGAGGCCAAGCCCGGCTACTTCCTCACCGACAAGCTGACGCCCCGGCAGTTCTCGGAGATGATGGGTCTTTCCTACGAGGAAGCCTGCATCCTCTACGCCGCCTATACAGCGGATCAGGAGGATAACTACGGCCCCATCGTGGGCGGCATCGACAGCTATACCGTATCCGCCATGGATATGATCCTCTTTATCTATCAGGAGAAGGAAAAAGGCTATGTGACGCTGGATGACGAGGATGAGCGGGAGATCAATGACGCCTATACGCAGATCACCGACGCCCAGACCCAGATGCTGGGCCCCAACTACACCCGCATGGTCATGAACCTGAATCTGCCGGAGGAGGGGACCGACACCTTCGCCTTCCTGAAAACCGTTCACAGCATCGTGGAGAAATACTACGATGCCGACGATGTGTACTTAGTAGGCAACTCCACCAGCGACTATGACCAGTCCGTTTCCTTCGCCAGAGACAATGTGATGATCAGCGTCCTGTCCGTGGTATTCGTGGTTCTGGTGCTGGTGTTCACCTTTATGTCCGTGGGCCTGCCCATTCTGCTGATCTTGGTCATTCAGGGCAGTATCTGGATCAACTTCACCTTCCCCACGGTGCTGCACACCAACATCTTCTTCATGAGCTATCTGATCGTTACCTCCATCCAGATGGGCGCGAATATCGACTACGCCATCGTCATTTCCACCTGGTATTCCGACCTCAAGACCCGGATGAGCCCCAGAGAGGCCCTGATCAAGGCGCTGGATCTCTCCTTCCCCACGGTACTGACCTCCGGCTCCATCCTGTCCGCTGCGGGCTTCCTCATCGGGCAGATCACCACGGAACCGTCCATCGTAGGCATTGGCCAGTGCCTCAGCCGGGGCACGCTGATCTCCATGTTCCTGGTCATGTTCGTCCTGCCTCAGATCCTGGTGCTGGGCGACCGGATCGTGGAAAAGACCAGCTTCCAGGTAAAGCTCCCCGCAACGCCCATCGCCTCTCAGCGTCTCTCCGGCACCACCTTTGTCAATGGCCGTGTCCGGGGCCGGCTCTCCGGTTTTGTGGACGCGGAGATCCACGGCGTAGTCAAGGGCGATATTTCCGCCATCATGTCCTCCGGCAGCTATGATCTGCCGGAAGGCAGCGGCCAACCGCCTGAAGCAGGGCCGTCACCGGATGATACACCGAACACGCCGCCTGCGGATTCTGTCACCGGAAAGGAGGGGGACGCCCAATGAAACACATTCAAAAATGGTCCGCCCTTCTCATGGCTGTGACCCTGCTGTTTACTCTGGCTGCTCCCGCTGCGCTGGCGGCCGAGAGCACCGTTACCATCAAAACCGCCGAGGATTTGGCCGAATTGTCCCGGAACTGCACGCTGGATACCTGGTCCCAGGGCAAGACCGTGATCCTGGAGAACGATCTTGACCTCCACGGTATTGACTTCACTCCGATCCCCACCTTCAGCGGCACATTCCAAGGCAACGGACACACCATCTCCGGCCTGACCCTCACCGGCAGCGGCAACGTCCGGGGCCTGTTCCGCTACATTCAAACTGGTGCCACCGTTCAGGATCTGACGGTGACGGGCACCATCCATCCTAATGGGCATCAGGATGATCTGGGCCTGCTGGCCGGCAGCAACGCCGGACGGATCTTGAACTGCATCGCCTCCGGCACCGTCATGGGTGATAACCGCATTGGCGGTCTGGTAGGTATCAATGAAACCGGCGGTGAGCTGGTGGGCTGTGCCTTCTCCGGCAGCGTTACCGGCAAACATTCCACCGCCGGCGTGGTGGGAGAAAACCGCGGGACCCTGACCCGCTGCTCCAACAGCGGCAGCATCAACACCCACGATCTGGAAGACGATCCCAAGACCGACTATACAAATCTGGCCCAGCTGAACTCCATGGAAAATGTCCCGGCTTATACGGACGTCGGCGGTGTGGCAGGCTATTCCAAGGGCACCATCCAGAGCTGCTCCAACAGCGGCTCCGTGGGCTATGACCAGATCGGCTATAACATCGGCGGCATTGTCGGCCGCAGCACCGGCTGGCTGGATGGCTGCGTCAACACCGGCACCGTCAGCGGGCGAAAGGACGTGGGCGGCATCGTGGGCCAGCTGGAGCCGGAGGTTTTGCAGACCTTCAGCGAGGATTTCCTCGACAAGCTGCTGGCCCAGCTGGATACGCTTCAGGATATCATGGACCGTACCGCTAACCACGCTGACAGCATTTCCGACTCCGTCCACGCCCAGATGGATGACCTCACCGGCAAGGTCCGGGACACCAAGGACATCGCCAAGGAACTGACCGATGCCATGACGGACTGGGCCAACGGCAACATTGACGAAATCAATGAACTTTCCGCTCGGATCTCTCAGACGCTGGACGATCTGGCAGACATTCTGGATGACACAGGCAGTGCACTGGACGCATTGGACGCTCTGCTGGATACGCTGGAAAAAGTTCGGAAGGATCTGACTGGCGGCAACGACGCGGCAGAGGATTTTCAGAAAGCCCTTACCAATCTGCGGGATGCCCGGGACGCTGCCCGGGAGACCCATAAGGCAGTCACATCAGCAGCAAAAGATGTTCTGGATGCCATCATCAGCGGTAAGGATCCTCAGGAAGCTCTGGATCATCTGAAGGACGTACTGGGGAATTACAGCACCGCCCTCCGGTTGGCTGGCACCGCTCTGGAGCAGATGCGGCAGGCGCTGAACGCTCTGCCCGCAGATATTTCTCGGCTGAAAAAAGCGCTGGAGGATCTGGGGGATGTGGAGAACGCTGCCCACAAGGCCCTGAACCGACTGGATCAGGTGGTCCGCAGTCTGGAAGAACTAACGCGGAAGCAGGCTGACAAGCCTGAAATCAAAATAGATCCCATCGGATCTGATCTTACGGAAAAAGGCAGCCAGCTTCAAAACGCCATGGACGCCCTTCTGGACAGCGGTGAAGCTCTGAACCAACTGCTCAGTGACTCTGCCGACACCCTCATCGCCGATCTAAAAGCGGTCAACAACCAGTTCCGCTCCATTACGAATCTGATCCGCAGCGAAAAAAGCGACTGGAATCAGGATCAAAGCAAGAGTAAGGAAGATCAGATCCGGGATCATTTCCAGGACCTGTCCGATTCCTGCGACCCCGCCAAGCAGCATGACGGCCGGATCTCCGCCTCCGAAAACAAAGGCGAGATCACCGGCAACACAAATTTAGGCGGCATTGTGGGTTCCGTGGGAATCGAAATCGACTTCGACCCCGATGGTGATGTGACCAAGGCGGGAGACTACTCCCTGAATTTCCACTATCAGGCCCGCGCCCTTCTGACCGGCTGCACCAACAACGGTGCTGTCACAGGACGGAATGACTATGCCGGTGGCATCGTGGGGCAGGCGTACATCGGTCAGATCACCGGCTGCCAGAGCTACGGCGCCGTCTCCACCGATGGCAGCTATGTCGGCGGAATCGCGGGCCGCTCCGACAGCAGCATCCGCCTGAGCTGGGCCAAATGCACCCTTTCCGGTGAGGATTATGTGGGCGGCATCGCCGGTTATGGCAAAACGCTCTCCGACTGCCGCAGTCTCGTCACCGTGGACGGCGGCGCGTACACCGGTGCTATCGCGGGAGATGTGGACGAGGATGGCTCTGTGACCGGCTGCCTGTTCACCCACGAAACGCTGGGTGCCATCGACGGCATCAGCTACGCCGGGAAGGCAGAGCCCGCCGCCTTCGACGCTCTCTGCGCAGGAGACACTGTTCCCAAGACCTTCTCCCAGATGGAACTGACCTTCCGGGCGGACGGCAAGGTGGTAGCGGTAGTCCCCTTCCAGTACGGACGGGGGATCGACAGCCTGCCGGAGATCCCGGCGAAAAAGGGTTTCTCCGCTGTCTGGCCTGATCTGGACTATACCCATCTCACCGCCAGTCAGACACTGGATGCCGTCTACACACCTTACACCTCCTCCCTGACGGATGACACCCAGACCCTTCCCCAGATCCTGGTGGATGGCAGCTTCAGCAGCCGGGCCACCGTCAGCCACACTTCGGAACCTGTCTCCTGGACAGATGCGAAGGGCACTGCCCGCACCGGCACCGCCGTTACCGTCACGGTGGACGATCCGGATATGACCGCTATCTCCTACACAGTCCACTATCGGCTCCCGGAGGACGGTAAGCGTTACGACCTCTGGGTCAAGACGGAAAGCGGCTGGGAAAAGCAGGACAGCACCGTGGACGGCAGCTATCTGCTGTTCACCTCCGACCGGGAAACCGTCACCTTCTGTGTGCAGGAGCGGACCGCCAGTCCTCTGCTGTGGGTCTTGCTGGCAGTTCTGATCCTTTTGGCTCTAATGCTGGTGGTGATCCGGATCCGCAAAAAACGGGGCCGCCAAACCATACGGAGCCGCCTGCGGAAGGCCCGTCAGAAAAAATCGTAAATATCATAAGCAAGAAAAAACCGGACTGTGCGGCGCGCAGTCCGGTTTTTCTCGTCTCCCTCTCATAGATCCCGCCAAATGGGGCATACTGTTCGCATGACTTTCAGCTGGGAGGCATGGTATGAACAGCAAACGGATCGGCAGGCGAACAGTTGCGCTCCAGACACCGCCCTCAGTCCTCTCCTTTGCCAACATCGGCGGACGGATGGAGGGCCAGGGACCTATAGCCAAATATTTCGACGAGCTGTGCGACGATTCCTTTTTCGGCGAAAAAACGTGGGAAAAGGCGGAGGCCACCATGCAGCGTCGGGTTTTACGGCGGGCGTTGGAGCAGGCGGGACTGAAGCCGGGCGATGTGGACTATGTACTGGCGGGGGACCTGTTGAACCAGTGTATCGGTTCCTCCTTCGGTCTGCGGGAACTGGGCATCCCCTTTTTCGGCCTGTACGGGGCCTGTTCCACCATGGGAGAGGCACTGGCGTTGGCGTCGCTGCTCATTGACGGCGGCTTTGCGGAAACCGTCGCCGCCCAAGCCAGTTCCCACTTCTGCACCGCCGAGCGGCAGTACCGGATGCCGGTCCCCTATGGCAGCCAGCGCTCCCCTACCGCCCAGTGGACCGCCACCGCCGCCGGCTGCACCCTTCTCTCCGCCCAAGGGCCGGGGCCTTATATCACTCACGTCACCTGCGGGAGAATCGTGGATCAGGGTATCACCGATCCCAACAACATGGGGGCAGCCATGGCCACCGCCGCCTATGACACCCTCCGGGCCTACTTTGCCGACACGCACACCGGCCCAGCGGATTATGATGCCATTTTCACCGGGGACTTAGGAGAGCTGGGTCACGAGATCGTAATGGACCTGTTTCGGCAAGACGGCGTGGACATGACCCGAAACTATGAGGACTGCGGCACGCTCCTCTATGACCGGGACCGGCAGGATATGCACGCCGGCGGTTCCGGTTGCGGCTGCTCCGCGGCGGTATTCAACGGCTATCTTCTCACCGGCCTGAAGCAGGGCCGCTGGCGGCGCATCCTCTTCGCCCCCACTGGAGCGCTGCTATCTCCCACCTCCAGTTTTCAGGGGGAGTCTATTCCCGGCATCTGCCATCTGGTGTGCGTCAGCACGGAAAGGTAGGGCGTATGGCATATCTTAACGCATTTCTCTGCGGCGGACTTCTCTGCGCTGTGGGGCAAATTCTGATTGACCGCACTCGGCTGACCCCCGCCCGTATTCTGACGGGCTATGTGGTCGCCGGCGTGATTCTCAGCGCCGTGGGGCTGTATCAGCCATTGGCGGACTGGGGCGGAGCCGGGGCCACGGTGCCCCTGACGGGCTTTGGCCACGCGCTGGCCAAGGGCGTTGAAAAGGCGGTGGCGGAGCAGGGCTGGCTGGGTGTCCTCACTGGTGGTCTGTCTGCCACAGCAGGCGGCATCACCACAGCGGTAGTCTCCGCCGTGGTAATGGCCCTGATCTTCAAGCCAGGGGACAAGCGGTAAGGTAAACAAACCGGGAGCGGCACAGCCGCTCCCGGTTTTTCCCGCATTGTCCGCAAATTGTCACCGAATTGTTCTTCTTTTTCTGTCAAAAAACTGATATAATAAGACTTACATCTACGATTCGACAGAAAGGATCTGGTTTCTATGCGGCGTATCGCCACGCTTTTCTTAGCCCTTTTGCTGACCTGTTCCCTCACCGCCTGCGGCGGCCAAGCACAGCCGACGCCTCCGGCTCAGGATGATGACGTTTCTCAGACCGAAACCCCTGATACCGCCCCGAAGCCTGCCGAGGAGCCGGAGGAACCCCAGATCGAGCCTTACGCCATTTCCTCCCCCACCGTTGACCGGGGCACGGTGGATGGTGTGACCTATGTGGCCTGGGACGGCATCGTGGAGCACCTTTTCTTCCACCCCATTGTGGCCTACCCGGAGTTGGCCTTTGACGGCGACAGCCAATCCGACGGCATCGACGACTGGATGGTCACAGTGGACGAATATGACAAAATTCTCCAAAGCGTATATGACAATGGCTACGTGCTGGTAGACATCAATGACGTATGGAGCGAAAGCACCGACGCCAACGGCCAGCCGGTAATGATCCGGAACACCCTCTACATCCCGGAGGGCAAAAAGCCCCTGATCTTCTCCTATGACGATGTGAACTACTATGACTATATGCTCAAGGACGGCTTTACCTACAAGCTGATTCTGGGAGAGGACGGTCTCATCTGGAGCTATGGGCTAGACCCTCAGGGCAACGAGGTCATCTCTCAGGATCTGGACGCCGTGACCATTCTGGATAAGTTTGTCCGGGAGCACCCTGACTTTTCCCCCTTCGGTGCCAAGGGCAGCCTCAGTCTCACCGGCTATCAGGGGATCTTAGGCTACCGCACCAACACGGACACCAAGGTCTGGAATGATGAATTGGAGGCCAACCGTCTGAAGGAATGTGAGGCTGTAAAGCCCATCATCGCGGAACTGAAGCGCACCGGCTGGACTTTCGGCAGTCACACCTGGGGCCACATCAATCTCTCGTCCTCCTCTTTGGAGCGGGTGAAGGCGGACACCAAGCGCTGGATGGATGAGGTGGGCAGTCTGGTAGGCCCCACCCCCATTCTCTACTACCCCCACGGTGCCCGGCCCGACGGGGATGATGTCCAGAGCACCGGCCCCATTTTCAAGTATTTACAGGAGCAGGGCTTCCGGGTGTTCGCCTCCGTGGGCATCAGCTCCTACTCCAAAATCAAAACCGACATCTGCGCGGTAATCTGTGACCGGCTCCACCCGGATGGCACCACCCTCCGGGGCAGCGACAAGGTCATCGGCTGGTACAGCCAGTTCTACGATGCCAGAGACATCATTGACTTGGACGTGCGCCCCAACCGGGGCGTGAAGTGGACGCCGAAATCCGCGTCCTGACCGCGAAAAGGAGGCTTTATCCATGAGTCTTGACGAATTGAAGGCCGCAGCCGTGGCCATGCTGGACCGGGCCTATTGTCCCTACTCCCATTTCCCCGTGGGCGCCGCCGTGGAATGTACCGACGGCACGGTTTTCACCGGCTGTAACATTGAAAACGCCGTTTACCCCGTAGGCACCTGCGCCGAGCGCACCGCCATGGGGAAGGCCATCAGCGAAGGCCACCGGGACTTCGTCCGCATCGTCATCGCCGGACGCAGCAGCGATTACTGCTACCCTTGTGGGATGTGCCGCCAGTTTATGAAGGAATTCGCTCCGGAAATGCAGGTTATCTGTCTCAACGGCAAGGGGGAGGCGCTGGAGCTGACGCTCCGGGACCTGCTGCCCTACGGCTTTGACAGTACTTTCCTTCCGGGTGAGCAGTAATTCTTCGTAAAAACAATTTTAAACGAGGACAATAAAAGCAGGGCGCTGTGCGATGCACAGCGCCCTGCTTTTTCTGAATTTTTCAAACCGTGAGCTGATCAGCCCTGATTGCCGAAGTAGTAGTTGAAGATATCCCACGGATTACTGTAATAGCCATTGCCGCCATTATAGGAGCCGTTGTTGGAATTGCTGTTATTGTTCTGGCTCTGCTGGGACTGGCTGTTGTTGTCCGTGGCCTGATCCGCAGGCACGGCGCCCCACGTCACGGAGACCTCCTGCTGCTTACCGTCACGGTAAATGGTGAACGTGGATTCATCACCGGCGGAGTACTTCTTCTTCAGGGCCACCAGGTCCTGATAGGAGCCCACATCCGTACCGTCGATCTTCATGATAACATCGCCCATCTTGAGACCCGCCTTGTCAGCGGCGCTGCCATCCTCCACGGAGTAGATGAACACGCCCTTGGTGACATCATAGCGATACTGGGCGGCCATCTGCTCATTCATGGTGCCAGGGGTGATGCCAAGATATGCCTTGTTGCTGACATAGCCGTTGGTCATGATATCCTGGATCATCGCCGCCACATCGTTGATGGGGATGGCAAAGCCCAGACCCTCCACGCTCTGGCTGGCGTAGCTGGAATACTTGGCGGACACGATGCCCACCACCTCGCCGTACTCGTTGAACAGCGGGCCGCCGGAGTTGCCGGGGTTGATGGCGGCGGTGACCTGAATCATGTTGAAGGGGGTGCCGTCCACGTCAATGGCCCGGTTCACGGAGGAAGCGATACCCTCGCTCATGGAGAAGGTCAGCTCACCCAGCGGGTTGCCGATGGCCAGCACGTGATCGCCCACGTTCAGGCTGTCGCTGTTGCCGAGAGTCACGTTGGGCAGATCGGTGGCCTCGATCTTGATGACGGCAATATCGTAATCCTCGTCGCCGCCGATATACTGGGCGTCATAGCTGTCGCCATTATACAGCGTGACCTTCACGGTGTCCGCGTCGCCTACCACATGGTAGTTAGTGACGATGTAGCCGTCCGGCGTCAGGATGAAGCCGGAGCCGGCCCCGGCAGTCTGTGTGGTCTGGCCGAAGAAATTAGGGTCAGAGGTGGCTGTGATGTTGATGGACACCACGCTGTTGACGTTCGCGGCGTACAGCTCCGCGTCCGTCATGGGGTTCTTGCCGTCCACGGTTTTCAGCTGGATCTCCGTAGGCTTGCGGTTGGAGACGTTCACCTCCGTGGTGTCGCTGTTAGAACTGTTGCTTACCAGATAAGCGGTGCCGCCGCCTACCAGACCGCCCAGCAGAGCGCACACCAGCGCCAAAGAGGTGATCTTCAGACCCAGACGGTTCTTGCCGTTCTTGTGGGGCGTCTGCCCGCCCTGAGGCTGGGACTGATACACCGACTGGGAGTTCTGAGTCTGCTGCTCCTGCTGCTGACGGTAGCTGTTGAGCTGCTCGTCCACGGTGGGCTGCTTGGCGTCATAGCGCTGGCCCGGCTCTGTGCCGTCCTTGCGATAGGTGTAGTGATACAGATTCTGTTCATCGTTATACATAAGTCAAACCTCCTTGAAAAGCGGGCGCTGATCTGCGTTCCGCCGGGAACTTCCTTAACTTTGACTGTAGTATAGACCCATAATCTTAAAACTGCCTGAAAAATTTTTTAAGCAAATATGAACCTTACACATTTTTCTTTTTCCGTCCCTGTGGTACAATACAGCTATCAAAACAGGAGGTGCCGCCATGCTACGCATCGAAAATCTAAAACTTTCCCCCGGCGGCGGTCCTTCCGCCCTGCGCAATGCCATTCTTCACATTTTGCGGATCCCCGAAAAGGACCTGTTGGCGCTGCACATTCTCCGCCGCAGCATTGACGCCCGGGAGGGCGTCCGCATGGTCTACACCGTGGAGGTTGAGGCGGCGGACGAAGCTGCCGTGCTCCGTCGCTGCCGGGGCAAGCACGTTTCCAAGGCGGCCCCCCGGCCTGTCTATCAGCTCCCGGAGCCTGTGACCCCGCCGGAAGTACCGCCGGTGGTGGTGGGTGCGGGACCTGCGGGCCTGTTTGCCGCGCTGGTACTGGCACGAGCAGGCGCACGGCCCATTCTGCTGGAGCGGGGCCGCCGCGTGGAGGACCGCACTGCCGATGTGGAGCGCTTCTGGTCCACCGGAGAACTGGATCTCACCAGCAACGTTCAATTCGGAGAGGGCGGCGCCGGGGCCTTTTCCGACGGCAAGCTCAACACCGGCACTAAGGACCTCCGGCACCGCTTTATTCTGGAGGAGCTGGTCCGCTGCGGTGCGCCGGAGGAGATCCTCTATGACGCCAAGCCCCATGTGGGCACCGACTATCTCCACATCGCCCTGAAAAACCTGCGGCGGGAGTTGCTGGACTTGGGTGCGGACATCCGGTTTGAAAGCCAGCTGACAGATTTAGACATCCGGGACGGTGCTTTGCGCGGTATCACCGTCACCGGCCCGGAGGGGACCTACACGCTGCCCTGCCGCCAGTTGATCCTCTGCCCCGGTCACTCCGCCCGTGACACCTTTGAGCTGCTCTACCGCCGGGGCGTCCCCATGGAGGCTAAGCCCTTTGCCGTGGGCGTCCGCATCGAGCAGCGGCAGTCTGACTGCGACGCCGCCCAATACAAGCAGTACGCCGGACACCCCGGCCTGCCTGCCTCCACCTATAAGCTGAGCTGCCATCTGCCCAATGGGCGGGGGGTGTTCTCCTTCTGCGTCTGCCCCGGCGGACAGGTGGTGGCCGCCGCGTCGGAGGAGCATCGGGTGGTGACCAACGGCATGAGCGAATTTGCCCGTGACAAAGAGAACATCAACGGCGCGCTGCTGGTGAACGTCACCCCGGAGGATTTCGGCGGGGACAACCCCTTGGCGGGTATCGCCTTCCAGCGGGATTTGGAAGCCGCCGCTTATCAGGCAGGACAAGGGAATTACCTTGCCCCCGCCCAGCGGGTGGAGGACTTCCTTGCCAAGCGTCCCTCCACAGGGCCGGGCCGGGTTATTCCCAGTTACCGCCCCGGCGTTACATGGACGAACCTCTGGGACTGCCTGCCGGACTTCGTGGCGGCGTCCATCGCCGAGGCGCTGCCTATCCTGGGCCGGAAGCTGAAGGGCTATGACCAGAGCGACGCGGTGCTCACCGCCGTGGAAAGCCGCAGCTCCTCCCCGGTGCGGCTGCTGCGGGACGAAGACCGCCAGTCCCCCATCCGGGGCCTGTATCCCTGCGGCGAGGGCGGCGGCTGGGCCGGGGGCATCCTCTCCGCCGCCGCGGATGGGATGCGCTGCGCTGAGCAAATCTGCAATGCGCTGAACCAAGAAGCCTGAAAAGCTATTTTACTTTCCTATATGTTCACTTTTCCACACTGAAAGGAGTCATTTATGAGCCGTGATATCTGCATTTTCCAGAGCTTTCTGACCCCGGCACACAAGGCGCAGATCACCGCCGCCGCAGAGGCGGCTGGCATGACGCCGTATTTCTTCACAAAGGACCAGTTTAACGCCGCCCGCGACTGCGTGCAGCACTGCGAGGTTCTCTACGCCGCCTCCCCGGACCTGCTCCGCACCGCGCCCGCCACACTGAAATGGTACTGCGCCTCCGCCGCCGGGGTAGACGCCTATTGCAGGGATGAAAGCCTTTTCGCCAACCCAAACTGCCTTTTGAGCAACAGCAACGCCTACGGCGTGACCATTGCGGAGCACAC
>OMGW01000147.1_pt1 | contig 26752 bp, 14 predicted proteins | sample 1646131 | NCBI WGS metagenome assembly OMGW01 (sample SAMN05578588, study PRJEB25193) | human gut metagenome | biome: Human Microbiome; feature: human-associated habitat; material: feces | host: Homo sapiens | place: USA:Birmingham
CATATATTTTAATATGTTAGCGTATGAAAAAGAAAAAGCGCAACTGACAGCCGAAGTACAGTTTCTCGAAGCTTTCTCATACGCTAACATATTAAAATATATGGGTGGCGCCTCCCTGCTGGATCATCCGTTGGAACTGAACGAGAAACTTCCTTCACGCAGTTCTGAAGAGGAGACTTATAATCATATAGTAGGATTATTGGATAAAGCAGCAGCCAGCTTGCCCGATATCCGCAGCAACAGTGACCACGGAAAACCGAGTGCCGGAGCCTGCTACGCACTGAAAGCCAGAGTTGCTTTCTACGCACACAAATATGATGTGGCGGAAGCCGCCGCACGCAAAGTAATGGGCATGAATGTGTATGGACTGTATGATAACTATGGTGACTTGTTCCAACCTGTAGCAGAGTTATGTAATGAAATCATCTTTGATCGCGAATATCTGGAAAACCCGAAAAACTCTAATGAAGGCAGTTATATAGGACAGTTCTTCGCTCCCGTCATGATGGGAGGATGGGAAGCTTTATCACCTACTCAAGACTTGATAGACTCCTATCCATGCAAAGATGGCAAATCAATCAAAGAGTCTCCTTTCTATAATCCGGAAGACCCGTTTGCCGACCGTGACCCCCGTCTAGGCTTCTCCGTACTGTGGAACGGTTCGCAAATAGCAGGAAAGACTTTCAACCTGAACAATATGGGAGATGGCAGCCATACCCGTACAGGATATAGCATGAAAAAGTATATCAATCCGGACAATGACGGTATCAATAATTACGACTGGACCAACTTTATCTATATCCGCTATGCAGAAGTGCTGCTAACTTTCGCCGAGGCTCGTAACGAAAATCTGTCTGCTCCGGATACGGAAGTATATGATGCGGTCAATCAAATCCGTCAGCGTCCCAGCGTAGGTCTTCCTCCTCTGCCCTCCGGCTTGTCCAAAGACCAAATGCGCGAAGCTATCCGTTTGGAACGTCGTTTGGAATTTGCTTTCGAGGGAATGCACCTGTTTGATACCCGTAGCTATAAAACAACCGAAAAGGATGTTACTAAACCAGTATACGGGATAAATGCAAAAGGAGAAAGCATTTTTATTGAAACCCGCAAATTCAATGCCAACCGTGACTATCTGTGGGCTATCCCCTTGGAAGAGGTAGACCTGGCTCAGGGTGCACTGAAACAGAATCCGGGTTGGGATTAACCCGGCCATTTATTTGGAGGGACAGGCTCATAAAGCTGTCCCTCCAACTCTTTCTACACATCTCTTTTCATTGAAGGCAAAAGTAATTACCTTTCCTCTCGAAAAAAGATAAAGCACTTTCAAGGAATATATGGTTTTCCCACCATCAATTTATCTCCGGAAAAATCGACTTCAAACAAGCGAGGAATACGAATATAACGTCCGTTTACATCCTTATGACGATGTACAGACATCAACCATTTACCGTCCAAGGTCTGAAACAACATCCCATGACCGAAATCGGGAGGAGTAATCGGGTCTTTCTCCTGTATCCATGGTCCATCCAAGGTTCCGCTTTCAGAATAAGCCACTCCCTGAGTGTACACATTATAAATCCAACTAGTCCAAATCATACCGAGTCTACCTGTTCCTGTACGGAACAGATACGGACCGTCAGTGACTTTATTCGGTTTGTCCTTGCCATCCGCATCTTTTTCACGGCTCCACGGCGATTCGCTGGCACGGAACAGCAATTTCCCTTCGCCTATGGTTCCACTTAAGTCAGGCTTCAGTTCTATTTTCTCTATCGTACCATCCAAGGCTTGCAACCATTCATAACAATATACCATATAAGGCTTTCCGTCTTTATCCACCCAAAAAGTTCCGTCCAAGGTCGGTTTATCAGCAGGCAAATAAGTAGAGTCCTTCATCGGAACGTAAGGTCCGTCCGGCTTATCGCTTACCAAAACATGGCTGGCACGACGCTCTATTACATTCCCTTGTACCGTATCAATCTTCACCGCCTGATTGGTGAAAGTGGCAAAATAATAATACTTGCCCTTATACGGATGTAACTCGGCAGCCCAAATCATTGGTTTCGGTCCCATCCACGAACCGGAATCAGTCTTTGCCACATGGAACGGTCCTTCCCAAAGTTTCAAATCCTTGCTTTTCCAAAGCATACCGCCGGTTCCAGTCATATAATACATAGCCGTCTTCCTGTCTGCTAGAATGCAAGGGTCACTCAGCACAATAGAATCCAAAGGCACTTCCTTCCGCACTTCCTGCTGACGTCCTTGGCAAGCAGACACCAACCATGAAAGAGAAACACCTAACAATAAAAACAATCCAATCTTTTTCATGCATATTCTATTTTAAGTTTCACAAATTCGACATTACAAATATACGAACCTAGAAAGGTAATGAAAACAGAAAGGCACATTTCCTCACGAAATATGCCTTCAATTCTAACTTAACCTAACCTAAAATTCTATTATCACATCACAGTATGTTAACCTTCTTCCTAAAACCCTATCTTTAATACCTATTATCTCTTTTTACCGATAGCAAAGATAAAAAATCTAATTGACAACCATAGAGGTAAAATCGAGCAAGATGGATGCAATAATCAGTCAAGAACAGACTATTGCACTATTTTCCATCCTTCAGACTATTTTCAACAGGGATTACTGAAAGAAATCCAGTGTCCAGTTGTCCATCCACTCCACGTATGGAATTCCTTCCTTGAATTGAACAGGTAACCAAATGTAACGGGCATCACTGGGATGCTCCGGACGCCAGATATCCGCCATAAATATAAAAGCATCTTTCTTCCCCTCCACTTTCAGAATATAAGTGCTCTGTCCGCCAAACGTAAGTTCCGACTTAGGTCCCACACAAGGGTTGGGATGCTGAGACCATGGTCCGAAGATGGAAGAAGACGAGAACATACGGGCCTCATTGGGAGCCCAACCGGTACAACCGGAAGTGATCATCCAGTAGGTTCCGTCTTTTTTGAAGATAGCAGGTGCCTCATTGTGTCCTGCCGGAGCCACACGCACATAATTCCCTGTGTGTGAAAGATAGTCATCACTCAATTCCGCTATTTGAAGTGTAAGGTTTTCTTCAGAAGAGTAAATATGGTAGGCTTTACCATCCTCATCTACATAAAGGGTCATATCGCGAGACATCTGTCCGCCATCCAAATCACGCTTTACTATCAAGCCTTTGTTCACAGCATCCGTCCATTCGGGAGTCCACCATTTCTCATAATTCTTGGCATTCAGAGTATCCAGCACTGCAACAGCCTGCCCGTCCATATTAACAGGCAGCTTACCAGCATTGACACGTCCCGAACGGATGAAACGGTAAGGACCGGCAGGGGTATCACTGACTGCCACCCCGGCACGGGCGGCTGCATAACCTTTTCCTTTCAATTCCAGATGGAACCACATCACAAACTTCCCTGTTTTCGCATTATATATCACTTTAGGACGTTCCAATATACATCCACGCGCTATGTCGCTGCTGTCGTTATCAACAACAGAAAGCGCTACGCCTTCGTTCTTCCAGTCAGTAAGATTCCGAGAAGAATAACACATTACTCCCACCATGGCACTGCTGGTAGTATCACATTTATTCTCGCCGAACCAGTAGTATGTTCCGTCATAGTACATTACTCCGCCCCCATGGGCATTGATATGCTCTCCGTTGTTATCAGGCCACATCTCGCCTGAACGAATGGGTTGCAACAGTTCATTGCTGCATCCGCAAAGGAAAATCAAAGCTGTGCACAACTCACACAAGCTGTTTCTCAGTTTACTCATCATGAATTATTTTATATAAAATGTTTCTTAATGTTTCTTATTCAGATGGAAGCAAAGCATCGTAAGACATCCCCCAATGTTCTGCCAGGCGTTCCGCTTCCTGGCGAGTAAGATGAATGATTGCCCCATGTTTGGGAGAAGTGAAGTTAGTAGTCCTCATCACTCCTTGGTTAAACTGTCCCAAAGGAGTGAAATGTACGAAGTCGGAAGTTTCACTGAATCCGAAATTATGAACCTTCTGCCCGTACACATCATACATCAACACCCATCTATCCTCACCGATGCGTTTCCACAAGTTCGGAGCTTCGCACGCCGTGGGTTCAGGATCATACCAACGGGCATTATACTCGTAATCACTGTTTACCCTGTCCGAAACAGCCTGCTTGATACCGGCTCCCCCGTCGTGTGAAACGTAAAACATGTGATACTTATCTCCTATACGGGTAATATCCGCATCAATAGCAGAGATCTTCTCGTCGGGGTATTGAAACAGAAGCTGGGGTAAAGTCTCCAACCTGTCAAAGTCGTCATTGACATATACATAGTAAAGCTTGTTCGCCTCATTCTTGAAGCGCATGGTGAAGTACATCATCAGCTTTCCTTTTTTATCATCATAGGTCACTTCGGGAGCCCAGGCACAACCAATCTCACTAAAAACGGCAGACAACTTGTCAAAGCGCAGATTGGTACGCTTCCAGTGAATCAGATCCCAGGATTTCATCAATACCAGCCCCCGGTTGTTACCCCATCCGTACTCTTTTCCGTCGCGTTCCCACTCTGTATCACGATATCCGTCACGCTGCGCATAAATATGCAAATCGGTCATCGACAGATAGAATGCTCCATCCGGACCGCGGAAGATATGCGGATCGCGGATACCTTTCTGTTCGGCTATCGTATCTCCGGCTATGACGGGCTTTCCTTCGTTCAAAGCGGTAAAAGTGTAGCCGTCGGGACTGATTGCCATGTGAAGTCCATGGTCCTCGTCTTTGTGGAAGACCATCAGATAGGCGCTCATATCTTTCTCTTGCGGAACCGCATTCCGATAACGGAAGCGGCTGAAACCCGCACTTCCTTTTCCGGCAGAAAACAGACCGACACGCAAAGCATAAAAACCACCATAATTATTGTGATGCAAGGAGGAAACATCCATATCACCAGTTAGAAGAGTCCATTCTTTCCCATCCTTACTCACCTCTACGGACAGACGGTTACCGCAATTGTGCAGTCTGGCAAAGAAATGTTTCCCAATGCGGTTGGGAAGTTCCGTCTTGTGCTCCGCATCCCGGTAAATATAGAATGTCTTTCCATCGGAAACGACTCCGGCGTAAGCCTTTTCATTATAATACAGGATAAGCCCGGCCACATTTCCATTCCCTGTCCGGATTTCCACTTGTGTTTCGTAATTCTTGTCTTCAGCGGTGGTCAGCAACACCCGTCCGTCAGCAGGAGTCCGGCCTTTGGCTTTCATCCATAAGATATCCTCCTTGAAAGTCAGGGATTGAGGAGCATATTCTTTCCAGAAAGTCCACTGAAGTCCCAATTGAGGACCTTTGAAATCATCGGACAGTTCCAATCCATGTTTGATTTCCTGCTCCGGAGTGACAGGGGTAGCGGCAGATACGGTACGGTACCAGCCGTCCTCCGTCCATTCTACCGGTTCAATCAGGGTGGAGCGTCCCAACGTGTGATAGTCATTGGCATACGCATGATAAACGATCCACCAGTTGCCGTTCACATCATCTATCAACGTGCCGTGGCCTTTAGACCACCAACTATCCGTTACACTATATGTATGCACAATGGGATTGTAAGGTGAATTCTCCCAGGGGCCGGTCACACTTTTTGAACGGGCGGACACAACCATGTGGCTCGTTGCGGGTCCCGCAGTCCCTCCTTGGGCGGAAGTAAGATAATAATATCCGTTGTGTTCATTCAGTTTCGGGGACTCCAGACACATACATTCCGTATCCCAATGGTCAGGATATTTCCATCCGTCATATACTTTCTTCTTTTCCCCGACGGTGGCAAGTCCGTCCTCTGTCAATCGGATCATTTCCCCTTTATCCAAATAAAGATAGCGGTTACCCTCCTTATCCACCACATGACCGGGGTCAATCCCTCCCACCTTCAAGTCAACGGGGCGGCTCCACGGACCACGGATGTTTTTCGCCCACATCACCCAATTGGTTCCTGCGGCAGGATAATAGATGTAATAAGTATCCTTGTATTTCAACAAATCAGGCGCCATGGCAGAACCTTCATATTGAGGCATGACACGACATAACGGCTCCCAGTTCATTAAATCCTGCGAGTGCCAGATTAAGAATCCGGGAGCGTAATAGAAAGGAGAATGAGTCATGTAGTAATCCTTGCCGTCACGCATAATGGAAGGGTCAGGATAATCACCCGGAAGAATCACTTTAGGATAAGTCTGTGCATTCATCTGCAAGAATGACAAAAGCAATAAAAGGGATAATAAAAGTCGCATCATAGTATTTTATGGGGTTATTCATTACCTGTCATCGAGTCCCAACCCGATACAGCTGTTTTTTATTCTTCAAAAATACATATTCTGCTAATAAAAAAGGGGGTATAATTCGTGCAAAATGGGACAGAAATCAGCCAAAAGTCGCTTTTTATTCTTTCTAAAGAAATAAATCACGTCGAATTTCCCAAACTGGAGGAAATAAAATGAGGGCATTCTCTTTGAGAGATATGCCCTTCATGCTCTTTCAATATTTTATATATATCTTACTTATATCCGACAGAATCAATAACCCGGATTCTGTTTCAAATCTCCGTCTTTGTTCAATTGAATCTCGGTGAGAGGTATCGGAAGCAGTGTATGGATATTGGCATCAAAACCTGTAATCACCTTATTGCTTGGTGCAGCAGGTTCCACATCCCCATTCAGTTTGATACGTTCGGCCAACGTATTGGTCCGAACTAAAGTCATACGACGGTTCTCCTCACTAATCAATTCACGGGCACGTTCATCCAAAATGAAGTCAATGTCAATCTGATCAGCCGTTACTTTACCGGCACCCGGAGCCACCGCACGATAGTCTTTAAAGGCACGGTCGCGCAACACATTGATGTCATCAGCCGCCCCCTGTGTATTCCCCTGACGGAAACGAGCCTCTGCACGAAGCAAGTAAGTTTCTCCCAAACGCATCACAGGCCAGTCCTTCACTACAGCATAACCAAAATCATCGGTTTCATCATAAGCCCCCCATTTAGTGGGATGAGGATAAAATACGTTCAATGAATCTCCCTCGTGAGGGATGACCTGGTCGCCCGTTTTTAATGTCACATTTCTTACACCTTTGTCTTTATCCACCAAGAACCCTTTAGCATCAATACCAACTTCTTTTGAAAAACCGGGCTTGTTATACCACATTACACGACGGATATTATAATTAGAATTACGGATATCACCTTTCTCATACAATCCGTATTTCACAAAATTGCTGATACGCAAACGGCCATTACCACGACCGCCTATGGAATCCGCATTCACCATACCATCCAGTTTATGGAAAGCAGGAACCCAGTTACGACGTTGTTGCGGATTATCAATTGTACCGCCATTCACATCACGGTTATACTCCATTTCGAAAGTCCAGATAGCCTCCATATTCCCCTGTGAACGACGCTGATTCCCCCAACGGAACATATCATGATAATAATCACCCGGCTCGGCCGCATATTTACCATATCTTGCTGAAATCAGTTCATATTTACCACCTGTTATAATAGGCGTCACCGCATCTTCCGCCTTCTTGAAATAGGAAGCATCACGCATACCCATCCGAAGATAGGCTTCTCCTGCCAACTGTCTTGCCATATCCTGATTTATACGGCTTTCATTTTTGGCAGCTCCCACTACCGGAAGATTAGACATGGCATAAACCAAGTCAGAATCAATGACTCCATCCACCTCGGCAACCGCATTACGGGTATAATCTGTACGCGGAATACTAGTAGATTCTGTCACTAAAGGTACATCTCCCCATAATGTCACCAACATATTGTATGCATAAGCACGAAAGAACATGGCTTCGGCTGTTGCCGCCGCATCACCGCCTTCAGCTTGTGAAGCGATAATCTGATTCGCACTATTAATGAGCTCATATAATTTTTCCCAAAGGAAACTTACCCCTGCATTCTCTGCATTCAATTCCTGATATCTGTAAAAAGGAACCTCTACCCCCTGAGTGTCACCGGGAGCACCTACATCCGTACCTACCTGCCAGCATCCTACAAATCCCTGCTGACTGGACATTCCCCATATAGCAGCATATTGACGGTGCAGACCTACCAATTTCGCATTTACATCTGATACTTCCGGACCATAACTAGAGTACATTTTCTCATCCAGAAAACTATCGCTGCATGATGTAGTCCCAATAACAAATGCCGATGCAGCAAAAGTTGTTAATAATATATTTCTAAATTTCATAGTTCTTCGTTTTTTAGAATGTTAAATTAACTCCAAATACACAACTCTTAGTCATCGGGTAGTTACTGCTGTCATATACAGTTTCACCTCTTGTACTATCCCATGAACTATTACCACGAGCTACCTGACGAGCTTCAGGATCCCAACCTACCCAATCCGTGAAAGTAAACAGGTTACGTCCGCTCACATAAAGCTGCAAACCACCGATACCCATCTTCTGAATCATGCGCTGTGGGAAAGTATAACTTAATGTGATGTCTTTGATACGTGTATAACTGGCATCACAAGGGAAACCATATCCATGTTTGTTTGAGTTCTTACGCAATGAACGCCATTCGTTACTCTTGTTTTCCGGAGTCCAATAACCTATTTCAGTAGTGGTATTACGACGTCCCATTTCATCACCTGCCATACCGATCAATGAATTGTTCTTTTTCAATCCTTGTGTAGTCTGGATAAAGATACTCAATGTAAAATCCTTATAAGTGAACGTATTCGTCAGACCACCAATCCATTTCGGTGTTGTCTGCCCTTTGATGGTACGGTCATTGTCATCAATCTTGCCATCAGGTACTCCGTCAGGGCCACTGATATCCGCCAACTTCACATCACCAGCTTCTGCAATCGGGTCCCAATTCAAATGGTCGCCACGGGCTATCTCATCTTCCTGCCAGATTCCAACCATTGTATAATCATAAATCACGCCTATCGGATGTCCAAGGAACCAACGGTTACCCAAGTCATTCTGGCCGTCCCCATAAAGGTCCTTTATCTCATTCTTATTCCATGAAAAGACCAAATTGGAACTCCATGTAAAGTCGCCTGAAACAATATTACGAGAATTCAATGTCAATTCCACACCTTTATTAGCTGTTTCACCCATATTGGAGTACACGGTGTTGTAACCAGTTACTTTAGGTAAATTACGTTTCAGAAGCAAATCGTTGGTCTTTGAGAAATAGACATCAATATTACCTGTCAAACGGTTATTCCAAAGTCCGAAGTCCAGACCGACATTGAAACTCTTTGTGGTTTCCCAAGTCAGATCCGCATTCCCCATCAAATCATTGGGCCATAAACCTGCATTCGAAGCTCCGCCTAAAGCCAACATGCCCGAATCCATCTTCACACGTGACTGATATACTCCGATGGCCTCGTTACCCGCTTTACCATAAGACGCACGCAGCTTTAATGTATTCAACCAATTACTGGAAGATTCCATAAATGATTCACGGGCAATATTCCAACCTAAAGCGACAGAAGGGAATACACCGTATTTGTTATTATCACCGAAAACAGAAGAACCGTCCCGACGCACTGTAAATGTAAACAAGTAACGGCTGTCATAAGAATAATTAATTCGTCCCATTTGTGAAACAGTAGTATAAAGGTCGGTATATGAAGCTACGCTAGGTGTTTCCGCACTACCCATGTTATGCCACTGCTGGTCGTCATTAATAAATTTGCTGGCCATAGCTTGCGAACGTTGATATTTCTTACGTGAAGCGGCATACAAAGCTGTCAAATCCAAATGATGCTTTCCAAAATCACGATTATAAGCAAGGATATTCTCTATGGTATAACTTTGTGTTTCTTCATTCTTTATTTCAGCATAACCAGTCTGATTATTTACCGACTTACCTTCATAATTATTATAACGTTTGGGCATATATGCATAACCGCCATTGAATTTATAAGTCAGTCCTTTAAGAGGAGAAATCAATTTTTCGAAATCAATTTCGGCATAACCGTTTATATTAATATTCCACTGACGGCGTTCGGGATTAGTAGTAGTCCACATCAACGGATTGGTAAACAAAGTTTCACTGTACATCGGATTAATGCAATAGCTGCCGTCTTCTTCATACATTTTTGCATAAGGAGACATAGCCTCAGCCATCAGAAAGTTAACACGCCCACCGTCACGGTTATGAGATACTATATATGAATTAGTCCCTACCTTCATATAATCAGTCACACTCATATCAATGTTGGTACGAATGGAGTAACGTTTGTAATTGAACCCTTTCAACACACCTTTCTGACTCATATAGTCGGCAGAAACGTAATACTTCACATTATCCGCCCCACCGCCGATACTTACGTTATGGTCTTGGATGATACCAGTTTGCGATACAGCATCAATCCAATCATTCTCTATACCATTGGCCTGATTTTCCGCTTCGTATGCATTCTTCACATAATCATTATACATGGTTTCTCCGGGGTTCTGTGACACATAATCTCTATAACGTTGAGTGATTTGCGCACCATCACAGAAATCTAGTTTATGAGAAAAATCCTCCACCCCGAAATATCCGTTATAACGAATGGTCGGCTTGCCGGAAGTACCACGCTTAGTAGTAATCAAAATAACACCATTCGCACCGTTTGTACCATAAATGGCAGTGGCCGAAGCATCCTTCAAAATTTCCATGGATTCAATATCATTCGGATTGATGTCATTCAATGTACCTCCCGACTTGCTGATAGGCACACCATCCACAACAATATATGGCCCGGAATTAGCATTGATGGAATTCTGGCCACGCACCAAAGCATCCGGCGCATCGCCCGGAATGGAAGATGTTTGTGTAATAGTAACACCTGCTGCCGCACCTTGAACAGCTTGTAATACATTCGTCACAGGAAGTTTTCCCAGACGCTCCTTCCCTACTGAAGTAACAGAACCGGTCACATCTGATTTCTTCTGCACACCATAACCGACTACCACCACTTCCTCCAACGTTTCTGTATCCTCTTGCAAAATAATGTTAAGTGATTTTCCCGGAATAACTTTCATCTCTTGATTCTTATATCCTATATAAGAAATAACCAATGTAGCTCCTGGAGCCACATTCAATGTAAAATTACCATCGAAATCAGTAATTGTACCATTGGTAGTACCTTTCTCTAAAATACTGGCACCAATAACCGGTTCCCCTGCCGGATCTTTAATAGTACCTGAAACGGATTGTTTCTGTTGCTGGACAGTTTGTACGGCAGTCACAATTTCTTCAGCCATCACACTGAACGGCTGGGTCGCAACGAAACCTGTACAAAGCAATAAGGCAGTCAAAGCCTTTCGATTTCTTAAGAACGAGTTTGATTTCATCGTTTTTCTTATTAAATTAGATTATAGGTAATAATATTATCCGAATAGAGTTGTGATTAGAAACTCCTTGGGCTGAATTTTGTCACATTCCCAATATTAATCGGGAGCAGATTTATTCCTCATAAGCATTATATTTAAAGTTCGTTTTATCTATTTTTCACATTGCAAACTTAAAGCTTTAAAAGAATAAAAAAGGCCAAAAAATAATCAAGAGTAGTAGAAAAATTAAGCATGAACGATTTTTCTATAATGAATTCCGAATTTTATATTCCTCTATCTAAAAGGTCTAAAAAAAACGGACTACGGGTTAAAATCACTTCAAGCCGTAGTCCTCCTATAATCTAATTCGCAAGTTAATCAGACTTGCTTTATCAGTATCAACAACGCCTGTTGAAAACTATCATTATTTTGTCAATTCTTCATCAGCCACTGCTTCTTCCCAATTAGTAAACATCGGAATCGCTTCATCATAGCCGTCATATCCATAATTTTGCCGCAACCGCGCACCTGTATTAGCAGTAATAGCCGAGTTGGGAATCGGCCAAAACAGATTACGTTTATCTACTTGATAATTCAATTCCTTGTTGGAAACAATAGGCCCATGATTGAAAATATTGTAGCGCGTAGTACGCTTATACCAGTAGCTTCCTCCATTCAAATCCGTACCACTCTGCTTATCCCAAGTAGACAGATTATAAGTTTCTCCCCATTCATCCGGCTGACCACTGCGAGCAAGACACCAAGAAATACGAGTCAATTCAGGCTGTCTCCATTCTTCCAAATACAATTCCCGAGCACGTTCATCAGCAATGTCACCGATAGTTACAGTAGTAAACATCTTTTTGGCATTAGCACGACGACGAACTACGTTCACATCCTCTGCAGCGCCAATCGGGTTACCTTGGTAGAACTTAGCCTCAGCGCGAAGTAAGTAAGTTTCTGCCAAACGGAACAAGTATAGATTACCATTAGACACACTATTGCCCTTGGTTGCTCCATTAAACTGATTAGCCCCCATATTTTCTTCAGCATTTTGATCAAGTATATATACTTTGTACAATGGGGTCGGGAACCAACTACGAATAGTATCAGAACAAAGCAAATCCCCTTTTCTCACCAACAAATCACCTGATTCCGGATCATAATAATCTTCTGGTGCATAAAGCATCATGTTTTTCCCATAATAAGCAGAATTTGGATTATTGTATTTAAGATCCGTCATTTCCATCCAATTACCTATTTCTCGATTATGACGCATATCCTGCCAATCTGTTTCACCATCATAATTCCAAATGGTCTGATTATAATGATAAGAAGTGCGGAAACAACCAATACCACGTCCCATAGCGCGTACCCAATCTAATTTCGCATCATATTCCCCAGCAGTACGTGCATAATTATAAGTTGGAGATCCTAAGTTATGAGGATCACGGATAATACCATTACTCCAATGCACACACATAGCTCGCATCTGCGGATAGGAGATGAAACCTTCAGCATAATAATTCAAAATAGGCATAATCATTTCCGTATTAGAAGCATCAGTTATATTTACTCCACGATGCAAATCCCAAATTACATTACGTTCTACCGGCCATGTTTCCGGATTACCAGAAGAAACATTCGTTCCAAACGGAGCATTCATTAAAGCCAAACCATGATTGTTAATCAAATCGGTAGCTAATTGTTCAGCTTTCTGATATTCACCTACAACTAAATAACACTTGATAAGCAATTGCTTACATGCTTCTTGGTTGACAGTACCTATATAACCGATCTCTTTCTGTGGAGACACATGTTTTACAGCGAATTCCAAATCATGCACCAACATTTGGAAGATTGCCTCTTTACTCGTGGATTTATAGTTTTGTTTAGGTACTTCAATCAGCTTCGTAATTAAAGGTATATCGCCAAACAATAATACACCGTGATAGTAGGCATAGGCGCGATGAAAGTAAGCACGTCCTAAATATTCATCGCGCAAAGTGGGATCCAACCCTTCTACTTTACCTACATTGGAGATAATAGTATTTGCAAAAGTCACACTATTCCATGTGCGGTCCCAGAAACGTGACATAGCATTCTCATCCCCACCACCTTTCATACCGGATGTCGGAGTTATCTTATTGGCAAAATCGTCTTGCATATCGCCCGCATCGGTTTTCCCATACAGACCAATATCTGTCATGAAATAAAGGGAAGCCATAGGCATCACGTTACCATTTCCGTCCATCAGCATTTCTTTCAAGCCATAATCACACATAGCCAAGGCTGATTGCAAACCAGATTCTGTTGTGTAAGTATTTTCGGGATTGTAAAACGATAAAGGGTCCTGTTTCAAAAAATCATCCGTACAGCTAACGTTCACCAAAGCAGTCGCAGCCAGTACCATACATGCTTTTGTAAATATCATATTGCTTGTTTTCATAATATTTTTCAGAAATTAGAGTGTTACATTAATACCAAAGTTAAAAGTGCGTGTAGCCAATCCGCCAGTTTCGGGATCACCATATTCCCAATTATCAAAGGTGCAGACGTTTTTACAACTTGCAGTAAGACGGATGCGGTCTATCATAAATTTCCTAGTCCATTTCTGTGGCAAAGTATAACCCAAAGTTATGTCATCCAAACGAACGAAACTACGGTTGTAAACTTTATCTACACCATTAGCCAGCCCCGTATTGGGACCTGCAGCATTCAAACGACAATAATCATTAGTCGGATTATCAGGAGTCCAATATTTACGAGCTGCCACATTAAAGCCGTTAGTTACCTGTGACCCTCCGTTCTCCTGATTCAACCAATAACCAGCACGGCTCTTGTGTCCCATATAAGAGTATAATGAAACAGAAAGAGTCAAATCCTTCCACAAAGTGAAATCGTTACGTAAATTCCAGTAAACAGGAGGAGCTGTAGTCCCTTGATAAACCTTATCATTATCATTGTAGACAGGTATGCGAGTACCATCTTCCAAAATCCGGTCATCTTCAGTATAGTGATTCACCACTTTCGGATCACCCGGTTTCTGCCCTACCAAAGCAGCAGAAGCAATGTCTTCAGGAGTATTCTGCCAAATTCCATCGGTTTCATAATACCATATAGTACCGATTGCCTGACCGATGAACCAACCATTGGAGGTATCATCCTTCTCTACACCATTCTCGTCATAATCATAGTAGATATGGTTAATTTTATTCTTATTAATAGAAAATCCTACGGAAGTATTCCATGTAAAATTCCTATTTTGAATATTTGTAGAATTCAAAGCGATTTCAAAGCCTTGGTTCTGTACTTCACCCAAATTGGCCATGATGGAACCGAAACCAGAAAAACTCGGCAAACGCTGGCTCATTATCATGTCTGTTGTTTTCTTCAAATAATAATCCATGTTAGCAGTAAGTCTTCCATTCAAAAATGAAAAATCCAAACCGATATTCCACGCTTTAGTCTTTTCCCATTCTAAATTAGGTGCAGCCAAACGACTCATATAAAGTGGATTGACAACGTTCGAGTTACCATTTTGGTAATATACCATACTTCCACCTGCCAGTGACAAATTAGACAACGTAGAGTAAACATCTCCAAATTCACGGTTACCATTAGTTCCCCAAGACAAACGCAACTTACCCATATCCATCCAATCGTGAGCATCAGACATAAAGTTTTCTTCAGAGAATACCCAGCTAAGCCCAACAGATCCAAAGTTACCCCAAGGATTATTAGAACCGAAACCGGAGTAACCATCACGACGGAATGTTCCTGTAAACATATAACGATCCTTGAAGCTATAGAATAAACGCCCCAAATAGGAAGCAGCAGTATAATGAGTATCATTAGTACTAAAGCCACTCTGAGTCTTGTTAGCCCCTTGCGTATAATGGAAACCTAGAGCATCACTCGGCGTGATGTTACGTGCATTAACATTATCACTCCAATATCGGTGTTCTTCAGCCTCTTGTACTAAGATTGCGGTGAAATGATGCTCGCCAAATATCTTGTCCCATGTAATGGTGTTGTTCAAATTCCAATCAAAATTTTTCGACCAACCACGATTCACACCTCGATCAGCAGCAGATGCATTAGGCAAATCAGCAGACATCCAATAACGGTCATAGAACCACTGATAACGAGGAGCAATATTGAATTGATAAGAAAAACCTGCTGGCAAAGTAATTTTTGCATTAAAAATAGTATTTAATACGGTATACCCCTTTTCCAAATCGTAATACTGACGATCAAAGTAGTAATTGTACCCACCATTGGTAGGCAAACCAGACATAGGATATTGCTCATAATTACCATTGTTATCATACATGGAAGCATATGGAGAATTACGCAACATATTATTATCCCAATAATTACTTCCAAGAGATACTTGAATATCTCCATCCGAACGGTCCTGGAAATTAACATTCGCTCCTACCTCCAACCAATCTGTAATCTTCGCATTGATTTTCATGTTAGAACGGAAAGCATTGTATTCATTACCCTGTACAGCTCCTTCATTATTAATGTAACCTAATGAAAAGTAATAATTCACACGTTCAGTAGCTCCCGAAATACTTGCATTATAATCTTGATTGAAACCAGTGCGGAAAGTGGCATCATTCCAATCAACCATACGACCATTCAAAAAATTTTCCATCATCATCGGAGAATTATTGAATTCTAAACGACGGGCAAACAGACCAAGCATGGATTCACCTTCACTAAGACCAATACCACTGACACCTATATTGGAGGCCCATGCTTTCTGTTCTCCTTCTGTCAAGGTACGGGGGTCATCATAATAACCAGCTGGATATAACAAATTACCACTACCATCTTTTGCTTGATAGTAGTCATACAAACCATCCTCACCCTGTCCATACGTATAATACATTTTACGCCAGTCCTGATGAAATTTCAAATAACCAGCCGCATCAAAATAATCGCGATAATCTGATTTTCTAGAAACCGAAAGATTAGCACCTACATTAATAACCGGCTTACCCTCCTTACCTTTCTTTGTCGTGATAATAATGACACCGGCAGCAGCCTTAGCACCATAAATAGCAGCAGAAGAAGCATCCTTCAACACATCAATTTGTGCAATATCATCAGGATTAATTTCAGAAAGTTCACCATAAAAAGCCATACCGTCCAATACAATCATTGGGCTTGCATTGGTACCTAAAGAATTCTGTCCACGTAGCAAAATAGAAGCATCACTACCTTTAGCCGATGCATCATAACCTATTTGCAATCCTGGTGTACCGCGCAAAACATCTTGAACAGAAGTCGGATTTTGATCAGCAATCTTGGAAGGGTTAATTTGTACTACCGAACCTGTCAAGTCTTTCTTACGCATTGTACCGTAACCTACCACTACCACTTCTTCCAACATTTCGCTGTCCTCAGTCAATGTTAAATTTATTGGTTGTCCTGCTACAGTTTTCATTTCTACCGTCTTATAACCAATATAAGAGATTATTAGTGTAGTGCCAGGAATTACATTCAACGTAAATCTACCATCAAAATCGGTAATTGTACCATTCGTAGTCCCCTTCTCTAGCACACTAGCACCAATTACAGGTTCCCCCGTAGCATCTTTAATAACTCCTGAAACGGATTGTTTTTGTTGCTGAGCAGTTTGAGCAAAAATCATAATCTCTTCAGCCATAACACTGATTGGCTGAGTTACAATGAAACCTGTACAAAGCAGCAAAGCCATCATAGCCTTTCGATTTCTTTTAAACGAATTTTCTTTCATCATCTTTCTTTTATAATTAGATTTAATTAAGGTAATAAACTCTCATTCCTAACTCCAAATTGTATATAAAGGCATCCGGACCAAACCTGCAAAGAACCTAAGTCTATGTTTTCATAAGCATTAGAATTTTTAATCTGTTTTATTTTCCCGAGACAAATATAGCTAAACTCGCTCACATACGGATGGATTTCGCAGGAATAATGCAAACTATTGGAATAAAAGGGAGATATGTAGGTTTTACCTATATTCGTCCATTATATGGTTTTGCCCCGTTTTGGAGGAGTTAGGAAAATAAATTGCTACTTATCCGTTGCCTGTTCAAGGTCGAAAACAATATTGGAAAAAGGTCTATGCACTGCCACTGACATCACCGTAAAGAACGCTGTTTCACTCATATTTTGCGAGTACAAAGTTAATGCTTTTTTCGCTAAAGGGAAAAAATACGGGTTCTGAATGTTACGCATGGAGCTTCTTTCCATATTCCGCTATATTCGTCATGCCGTTCATTTGCTCGATATCCGGTAATTTTGCAAACAAAGTAAAAGGTTATGGAACAAGCGAATGTAAAGGTGTCGTTCTACCTCAAAAAGAGCGAGGCGGATGCCGATGGTATGTGTCCTGTAATGGCAAGGCTGAACATCGGCAAGTATTCTGAAGCGGCTTTCAGCCTGAAACTCCGTGTGCCGCAGGCAATATGGAGTTCGGGGCGTGCTTCAGGCAAAAGTGTGAAGGCGAAGGAAATCAACAATCGGCTGGATGAAATCCGTGCGATGGCATTGGGAATCTATGCTGAACTGTCGGTTGTTCGTGACAGTGTGACTGCGGATGATGTCAAAAGTCTGCTGTTGGGTATGGCTGGTGAACAGACAACGTTATTGAGCTACTTCCGCACGTTTATTGAGAACTTCGCGAAGCGCGTGGGTGTAAACCGGACCGAAGGCAGTTTGAGAAGCTATCGGAACGCCTACAACCATGTGGAAAGGTTCATGCGGGAAAAGTACAACTTGTCGGATATCTCGTTTTCGGCATTGACCCTCTCCTTCATACAGGATTACGATTCGCACCTTCGGACAGATTGTCGCCTCTCTCCGGGAACGATTATCAACCTGACCGTGCAGTTGAAAATCATCGTTGGTGAAGCCGTAGCGGACGGCATCATCACCACCTACCCGTTTACCGGCTATGAACCCGTGCGCCCGAAACAGAAACGGAGGTATCTCACATCCGAGGAACTGCAACGGCTTATGACCATGCCTCTTCACAGACCGAACCTTTATCTCACACGGGATTTGTTCCTCTTCTCATGCTACACCGGCATCCCGTACAGTGATATGCGGCTTCTGTCGAAAGAGCATCTGTCACTTGCCGATGACGGCACATGGTGGATCAGAAGCTCGCGCCGGAAAACCGGAGTCGAGTTTGAAATCCCCCTGCTGGACCTGCCGTTACATATCATGGAGAAATACAGGGACACAGCGCCGGACGGGAAACTGCTACCCATGTATTCCAACAGCACGATGAACCTTAACTTAAAACGTATCGCAAAACTCTGTGACATAGACTGTCCGCTGGTTTTTCATGCCGGCCGCCATACCTATGCGACCGAAATCACGCTCGGACATGGGGTTCCGCTTGAAACGGTCAGCAAGATGTTGGGACACGCCCGGATTGAGACGACCCAAATCTATGCCAAAGTGACTGACGACAAGATAAATGCCGACACCCGTGTGCTGAACGAGAGGATAGCGGAACGCTTCTCCGTGGTTATTTGACAAACGACTAAAACGCAATAAGATGAAAAAGAAAAGTGAACATGCAGACAAAACCATCAGACATCGCAGTACATTCGCGATACTGTTTTATATCAACCGCACCAAAATGCGCAAGGACGGAACCTGTCAATTATTGTGCAAGGTAAGCATTGATGCCGAATGGGAACAGATTGGCACGAAGGTATCCGTCAATCCCGACATCTGGAATCCGGAAAAAGGCCTTGCCAACGGACGCAGTGCGAATGCGGTGACAGTGAACCGTGCCATAGACGAATTGACGGAGGAGATTACCGGACATTACAACCGGATTAAGAACAGCCTGGGATTCATCACGGCGGAACTGGTGAAGAACGCCGTAATGGGTGTCGGGCTGAAACCGCTTACCCTGCTGGCTCTCTTCCGGGAACATAACGAAGATTTCAGAAGACGTGTTGGGCTGGACCGCATCAAGGAAACGCTTGATTCTTACTTGAGATCGTACAAGCACCTTTCCGCTTTCATCAAGGATAAGAAAGGCGTGGAAGATGTCACGCTACGTAGCCTTGACAAGAATTTCTATGATGATTTTGAACTGTTCCTTTGCAAGGACTGCCACATGATGCCCAAGACCGTGCATGAGCATCTGTACCGCCTGAAAAAGATGACCAAACTGGCAGTCAGCCAGGGAACGCTCCGCCGTGACCCGTACTGCCGTCTCCACCCTGCGTTGCCACGACGGAAGAGCCGCCACATGAAGCTGGAAGACCTCAAGAAACTTATGGAGACTCCCGTGGAGAAACCTCAACTGCAATTCGTGAGGGACATGTTCCTGTTTTCGACCTTTACCGGACTGGCTTACGCGGACTTGAAAAGGTTGAAGACAAGTGACATCACACAGTCCGAAGACGGCGCATGGTGGATTCACATACGCCGTCAAAAGACAGACACGCTTTCATCCGTCCGCCTGTTGGATATTCCCTTACGAATCATTGAAAAATACCGGAACCAGCGACAAGGGGATAATGTGTTCAATGTTTACCGCCGCGGCTATTTTATCCTGCTGACGCGGGAACTGGGAAAGGTGTACGGTTTCGATTTGACCTTCCACCAGGCCCGGCATAATTTCGGAACCCATGTCACACTCTCACTCGGAGTCCCGATAGAGACGGTTAGCCGCATGATGGGACACATGTCGATTTCTACAACGCAACTTTACGCGCAGGTGACGGACAAGAAAGTGGACGAGGACATGAAGGCTTTGAAAGCAAGCGGTTTCAGCAGCACGACTGAACTTTGCGAGGAGGATTTCACCGCTCGGAAAGGCAGAAAAAGGCCCCCCCGCGCTATCTGAAAATCAAGAACGGAGAAACGCATGTCCCTATGAACGGGCCGTTTCTCCGTTTTGTCATGTCACACCCACCGCATATCTTCCTTGCACCGCTTGTAGGAATCTTCCAATATTTTAAGGATGTCCGATTCCTTGTAGAGAGCCTTGCCCTGTACCAGATAGTAAGGGACAACACCAAGTGTGCGGTATTCCTGCAATGTCCGTCTGCTGACCCTCAGAATTTTGGATAGTTCCTCGTCCGTCAGGAAACGTTCGCCGTGGAATACGGATTTAGGGGTGTCCTCCATCGCTGCGATTAACCGCTCCATATTGTCAAGTCCCTGAAACAGGACATCGACACGCGGGTCTTTCCGTTCTAAAAAATGATAGCTCATAGTTCTCGTTTTAAGTGGTAGTAATTCGATTCCAATAGTTTGTGTACGTCTTCGGTTTTGAAGAAAATCTTGTGCTTGATGCGTGAGTAAGGCAGGATACCCTTGTCACGGTACACCTGAAGCGTCTTTTTGGATATGCGCAATATCTCGCACACCTCCTGGTTGTCAAGCCACTTTTTTAAGCCGAGGTCTTCCACCGGACGGCACATACCCATTACCTTTTCCTCCAGTTTGCCGAAACGTACCCGAAGTTCATCGAACGTCTGTTTGTCGATACATACTATTTCCATACCAGTCATTTTTTGAGTTGAACATCCATCCGATTTTTCAGTTTTGGGGGCAACACCTTCCCTTTTTGGTTGAGGAACGCTTCCACTTCGGAGGCCTTGTAGTAAGTCCGTCCGTCAATCATGTAATAGGTGACATACTTCTTCTGGCGGTAACGTGCCAGCGTGCGTTTGGTGATACCGAGCAATTGGCAAAGGTCATAGTTATCCAGAAGTGTGTCGCCTTCCAGACACTCTTTCAACTTGTTCATCCGCTCCAGGGTACGGTCGATCCTATCAAACCGTTCCATGATTTGCATGAGCATTATTTGGACACTTTCGCTGTTTATCTGTAGCATAATGCATTCTGTCTTTAGTGTAAATAATAGTTTTGCTTACACCTTGTCGCGCAACAGGTTATACTACATATAGGGCTAATGGCGTACCAATGACCATGTATTTCACTGAATGGCATTGGCATTCCATTGAAATACAGCGGAATAAAAATTTTTAGTATGAAAAGTGGAGATGAAAATGTTCTTGCAAAATGCAAGTTTTTTCGCAAAATGCAAGTTACATCTTGCAAGATTTGCGGTAGATCAGACGGCAGATGCCGTTGGAAAAAGAGGTGGTTTTATGCAGTTCCCAATGTTGTGGTCGGAATGTATTCAACACGGGAATCCCTTGTCCGGCAGAAAACGGCAGCTGGTAAACCACAAGTTCATCAACAAGATCATAGAGGAAAAGCCCGCGAAGCAGCTCCACCGATTCCGGTTCTATGATTTCAGCAAGGTAAATGAATGAATCGTCCCTGTTGTCTTTCTCGCAAAGCAAATCAAGGATGGAATGGGGCAATATAAGGGCCGAGCAGCGTTCACGCCAAAAGGGGAAACCCCGCCTGTCGTTTCTTACCCAGGACACAAGTGCTCCGGCCGGTTCCGGAAGGAAACCGTCCAATGTTATTGCCGTCACAACTTGAATCCTTGCCATAGCTTTAATTCTTTTTCAACCGGAAACTGTAAAAAAGAAGCGTGCAATCCACGCTATTTCTAATGGAGGCTCTGGAATGCCCTTAACAGGAATAGGTGAATGCACGCTATGCCAAGGCATAGCATAAGCAATCACGCAATAGTTCCTGTTAATGTTCATTTTCCAGATTCCCATTAGGACGCTTGCGGTCTTATGTCTATATATAAACGGCAACTGCCCATTAGACAGCACGCCGCATTTTTCGCTATTTAAATGCAAAAGTACACATATTCAGTGACATTTGCACTATTTTTAGTCGTCAAATTCATTTCAGCCCGTATTTCTTCATCTTCCTGTACAGTGTTGCCGGGTTGATGTTCAGCATTCCAGCCGCTTGTTCCCGGTGACCGTTGCAGGCTTTGAGAGCCCTGATAATGCTTTCTTTCTCAAATGCTTCACCTTTCAGAGGCAGGATTGCAAGTGTGTCTGTTTCTTCATTTCTACATACACAGACAGTTATTTCCAATCCATCCACGTCAAGCATCGGAGACTCAGAGACCAGTACGGCACGCTTGACACGGTTTCGGAGTTCACGCACGTTGCCCGGCCACGGATAGGTGAGCAGGGCGTTACGGGCGGTGACTGTGAAGCCTTTAATGTTGCGTCCCAACTCCTTGTTTGCCGTTTCACGGAAAAACTCCGCCAATGACAGTATGTCTTCTTGGCAATCACGCAATGGCGGTACTGTTATCGTGTATTCTTTCAGGCGGTAGAACAAATCTTCCCGAAACCGTTTATCGGCTACAGCTTTCTGTAAGTCCTCGTTGGTCGCCACCACTATCCGCACATTGGCGGTCTTGTCCTCCTTTGCCCCGATGGGACGGTAACGCCGTTCCTGTATGGCACGGAGTAACATCTGCTGGGTTTCCAATGCGAGATTGCCTACCTCATCCAAGAACAATGTGCCACCCTCTGCCTCATTGAAGTATCCTTTCTTTGTGCTGTCCGCACCCGTAAACGCGCCTTTGACATGTCCGAAGAATGCCGAGGGCGCAAGGTCTTTGGAGAGTGAACCGCAGCCCACAGGCACAAACGGTTTCCCTGCCCTTTTGCTCTTATCATGCAGATGGTGGGCGATATGCTCCTTGCCCGTGCCGTTCTCTCCGAATATCAGCACGCTCATATCAGTAGGGGCAACTAATCTTATCTGTTGCATGATTTTCTGAAAGGCGGAACTGTCACGGGCAAAAACGGGCATACGATTTCGTCCGATACTCCGTTCTTTCAGGATGGTATGAAGCAGAGGCATAAGTTTATCCTCCACAAGCTGCTTGGGGATATAGTCCAGCGAGCCGAGTTTCATACTTTCGACTGCCGTATGCACTTCGGCATAGTTGGTCATGATGATTAACGGTTGTGTCATGCCTTCCTTGCGCATCCATCGTAATAGGCCGATGCCGTCACCGTCGGGTAGTCGTAGGTCAGAAACCACGATGTCCCCGTCTGAGGCTTGTTGCAGAAGTTTCTTCGCGGTCGAGAGGTGGTAAGCCTGCACGGTACGGAATCCTTCCCGTGCCAGCAGGTTGCAGACAAACTCGCAATACACGATGTTGTCCTCCACCACGATGATTTTTATCTTATCCATTGTTGTATTTCTTCCTTTCTTCTTTTGCCAGCCGGATTATCTCCGAACCCTTATCCAGCACAGCTCTTACGGCATTGCCTATTGCTTTGTCGTCAGGTGTGCCATTGTGATGAATCAGTTTATAAAGTTCCCTCAACGGTCTGTCGGCACGGAGTATCTCCCAAGAGCTGCGCAGGTGGTGTGTTAGGGCGTCCAGTTCCGGAAGGTCTTTCCGTTGTTCCGCATACCTGAGCGACTGCATTTCCTTTTCTGTTTCCGTTATCAATTTCTCCAGCATGACGGCTTCATTGCCGTAGGATAGCAGGGAGGTGAAACCCGGCTTTTCATTTTGTGCCGCATTCATGGCGCATTTATTTGAAATCTCCATCAGTTCAGATATGGAGAACGGCTTGAACAGGCATTCTGTGAATCCATGTTCTATAAGTTCCTCTTTGCCGCAACTGCCCGAAGCGGTTGTCACGATTACCGGGATATCCCTTGAATTGCCAACGTTGGAAGTGCGCAACAGTTCCAGCAACTCGAAACCGTTTATATCCGGCATATTCAGATCCGTCAGAAGAAGGCTGTATTCCTTTTTTCGTATCAGTTCCATCAGCTCCGCAGCATTGGTGCAGGTATCGCAGTGTATCCCTTCCTGTGCATACATTTCTTTCAGCATCAGGAGCAGCACTTCGTCATTGTCGATGGCAACCACATCGTGGAATGTATGGTTATGATGAACCTGTGTTTGATTTATCCGTTCCGGTAGTTCCTCGGCTGTCTGCATGGGGATTTCCACCGTGAAACGGCTACCTTTGCCTTTATCGCTCTCCAGACGGATTGTGCCGCCGAGCATTGTCACAATACGCTGAACAATGGAAAGACCTAATCCGAAGCCATCCTTTGCGGCAGCGTTTGACAGACGTTCAAACGCCCCGAATACCCGTTGCTGTTCCTCTTCGGTCATACCTGTACCCGTATCTTCGACGATAAGTTTCAGCAGACCGTTATCATAATCTGCCCGCAAAGAAACACTGCCGTTCTCCGTGAACTTGATAGCGTTGGACAGCAGGTTGTTCCCGATTTGCAAGATGCGTTCCTTATCTGTACATACAAAGGCATCCTTGTGGCAATGTATTGTCAGAGTCAGTCCTTTGTTTATGGCGATTGGCATAAACTCCGTTTCGAGCGTATGTGTGATTGCGGAAATCCTACATGCGGAGAAATTAGGCTGTTCCTTGCCGTTGTCCAGCCGGAAAAAATTCAGCAGGGTGTTCAGCATTTCACGCATGCGGTCAGAAGATTCCTGAATGTTTCGGATATACGTCCCGGTTTTATCCGTATTGCAGTCTTTCCGCATCAGTCCGGCATAACCCGTTATTGCCGTCAGTGGTGTACGTAATTCATGGGTAATGGTATGAACGGCTTTCTTGCGAGAGGCTATCAGTGCCTCGTTTCGCTTTGCCATTTGTTGCAGTCGCTCGATTAAATCTGCGGTTTCCTGTTTATATCGCTTGATGCGGTTGGCATTTCGGTGTATGATGATATATGATATGACCAGTAGCAGTATAACGAACCCTGTCAAGCCCCCAATCTGAATGAACGACCGTTCCCGCATGGCTGTTATCTCGGCTTCCCGCTTTTGTAGGTCAGTTTGTACTTTCCCGTCTATTTGAACAACCAGTCCTTGCAGTTGCCTGTTAAGTTCCGCATTTCGTGCGGCAAGGCTATCGGCATGAACCGATAAGCGACGGCTTTGCGCCTGTTGTTCGGTTCTCATATTCCGGTTAAAGGAACGGTGCATCGTGGTAGTCACAGTTGGTTTCGCTTCTTCCTTTTTGCCGAAGATGCCCAAGAATCCTTTTCGTTTAGGTTTCTTGGGTTGTTCTTGCACACTTTTCTGCGCGATTACGGGTACTTGACGGGGTATCTTATCGTTGATGGCTTGTTGCTGTTCAAGTATCTGCACGATTTGGCACATCTGCCGTTCCTTATCTTCGAGAAGATGGCGTACGCTGTCTATACGCTCTGCCGGATAGGTAGCTTTGAAACGGCAGAGCATACTGTCCATTGCCATACGCTGTGCATGGTAATGTTCGATATCTTTATCGTTCCATTCCAGTATTGTTTCACCAAATAGAGAGAATTTTATCATTTGAATATTGATATTGTTTATCTCTTTTCGGAACTCGTCTATTTTTTTATTGTCAAGTTCTAATGCTTCTATCTCCTGCCATTCATAGAAGCTATTATATGCTATACATCCGATAAGAACGGAGATAAGTATATACCCCAACCGTATTGTCTTATAGAAATTCCTGGATCGTTCCATTATTTTGATGATACTGATTTTTCAAACATGAATAAAAGTTTATCCTTTTCTTCCATACGGGTATTATCAGAATAACCGCCTTTTGTTATTTGATACCCACACGGCTTAACCATAAAAGTGCCTAAGCCTTTAGTGTATGAACTTACTTCTGAGGCATAGTCTTTACTTGTATTTAATGGAACTTTCCCTTCAATAAGACACCACTCATTATTACAACTGATACCTTTAATCTCAGACATCATTTTTTGCAGATCTGTAATAGCTTTGGAACTTGCTACTTGTGGTATCTGTAACTCAAAATAGAGCATCGGTTCGAGAATATCCACTCCTGATTGTTGCAAAGCCAACCTGAAGACATAAGGAGACAATTGTCTAAAATCGGCAGGGGTACTTATCGGACTATAATAAAGGGCATAAGTAAAGGTTACTTTCAAATCCGTCACTTCCCATCCATGCAATCCCGATTGGCAAGACATACGGATTCCTTCAAAAACGGCATTTTGAAAAGAATGGTTCAGATAACCAAAGGAGATTTCACTTTCGATTTGCAACCCTGACCCTATCGGTAAAGGTTCAAGAGTCAGTCCTATGGAGGCCCAGTAAGGGTTGGGAGGGACTTCGATATGGATAATCTTATTCACCTTCTTTTTAGGTCGTTCTTTGTAGATAGTCTTGATTTCATCAAAATGGGGCTTTACGGAGAATCGTTCTTCCAGCAATGTTTGTATGATTTCTTTTTGGGTTAAACCATATAACGAGATTTCCAATTCATCACTATATGAATTTATGGAAAAGGACAGAGACGGGTCTTCAATAAACAATACATTTAGAGCGGATATCAACTTGCTTCTCTCTTCGGGCTTGTCTGGTCGGACAGAAGATTTGAGGGCGGGATGCTGATGAGATAATCCTTGAATCAGACAAGGTTTAACACCTAAATAATCTCCGATTCTTAATTCTTCTATAT
>OMGW01000164.1_pt1 | contig 25537 bp, 30 predicted proteins | sample 1646131 | NCBI WGS metagenome assembly OMGW01 (sample SAMN05578588, study PRJEB25193) | human gut metagenome | biome: Human Microbiome; feature: human-associated habitat; material: feces | host: Homo sapiens | place: USA:Birmingham
ACGCCGGAGCCGAAGCTGACAATTTTCGATACCCAGCCGACGATCGTGCCGAGCACGCTGGCGATGGGCTCCAGAATAGACAGCAGCGGAGTCAGTAGCGGGGTGATGGCGCCGATCAGGCTCAGGATCGGGGGGAGTAGTGCCTGAACGAGCTGCATCAGGGGATCAAGCAGCGGCATGATGACGCTGTTGACGATTTGCAGGGCTACTTCCAGCAGCGGGGTGATGACCGGCAGCAGGCTCGAGATGATGCTCACCAGCACAGGCAGCACGGCGCTGACGATCTGCGTGATGATCGGGAGCACGGTGGCGAGCAGGCTGGCAATAGGCGGCAGGATCGCGGAGACGATCTGCATGAGTGGCGGGAGGAGCGTCTGCACAAGGTTGAGAAGCGGCGGGAGCAGAGTGCTCATTAGCTGCGTCAGAACAGGCAGAAGGTCGGCCGCGAGCTGAGAGATCAGGGGCAGAACGTCCTCGAGGGCGTCGGCCGCGCCGGTCAGGAACTCGTCGACAAACGGGGCCGCAGCCTCGACCGCCTTTGAGATGGCCGGGGTGATCTGCTCCATCAGCTTTTGCAGGGACGGCATGAACTTGTTGAGCCCGTCGAACACAGTGTTCGCCATAGGCTTGAGGGCCACTTCGAGCCCCTGCTTCATAACCTGAAGCCGCTCGGCGAAGTCGTAGGTGTCATCGGCTGCGCCGGCGATCGTCTCGCCGTTTTCTTGCAGCTCGGCGGTCAGGTCTGCGACGGCCAGAGAGCCGTCTCTGATTGCTGCGGCCATCGTGGAGCCCGCCCTTGTGCCGAAGATCTCCGACGCGATGCTGGCGGCCTCTGCGGCCGTCCCGGCGTTTTTGATCTTTTCGTAGTACATGGCGAGCCCGTCGCTGGCGCTGATGCCCTCCTTGGCGAGTGTGGCGACGCTCTTTTTCATGGCGCCGAGCACTTCGTCGGTGTTTACGCCGGCCTTGTCGAGCTGGCCCATCAGGGCGCTCGCTGTCTCGAAGGAGTAGCCCATCTCCTGAAGCTGCGGGCCGAACTTCTGCATATCTGCCATCAGATCCGTGAAGCCCATGCCCGTGCTCTGGCTGACCTTAAAGATGTAGTCCATCGCGCCGCCCATGTCGTCGGCGTCGATGTTCCACTGTTGGAAGGCTTGGCTCGACTCCTCGATCACGCTGCCGAGGTCGTCCCCGAGCATATCGCTCACTTGGATGGCCTGCTTGGAGATTTCCTGAAGCTGCGGGCCGGTGAGGCCGAGGCGGGTGTTGTAGTCTGCGATCGCCTTGCTGGCGTCCTCCATTGTGGTCGGGACGCTTTTATAGACGGCGTCGAAGTCATCCAGAAGCCCGTCCAGCGCGTCGCCGGTTGCGCCGGTTCCGATGCGGATAGCATCAGCAGCGTCATCGAAGGACGCGCCGAGATCCTTCATGTACTTTCCGGCCTCGACGACTGCCTTGCCTGTCGCCACAGCGATGCCGCCCACGGCTGCACCAACGGCCAGCGCCTTCACGTTCAGACCGCTGATTTTCTTCTGAGCCTGTTCGATGGCTTTGCCGAGCGATGGGTCGATACTGCCGGCCAGATTGACGACCGCCTGCATCGTTTTTCCGTTTGCCATGCGCGTCACCTCCTTCTGATGTGGGGTTTCTTAAAGCTGGCCGCACGAGTCGGCCGGCTCGCTTGGAGCCGCTTGGCCTCCTCGACGGCCTCCCCGTATTCGGTCAGGAAGTCGGTCAGCCTTCGCTCTCCGAGGTCTCGCGTCGACGTGTGGAAGGCTCGGGCGTAGTCTCGGATTGCGCGTCGGAGCTGTCGGGGGTGTAGGGTTCCTCCGACTTCCCGGAAATAAAATCCCGGCCGATCCTCATAATCTTCATAACGTCGTAGCCACGGACGCGCTCGAGGTCGGAGATGTCGATCTCGGGGTTGATGGCGATGATGGCAGCGAAGCCGAGGTAGAGGTGCAGGCCGTAGTCCAGCTCGGCCGCGCCGGCCGCGTTGCCGTTCTTGGAGCCGCTGGCGCTCAGCTTTCTGGCGTCAGCTTCAGCAAACGCCTGTGCGGTGATCTCGCTGATGTCGTAGGTCAGCTCGTCGTAGCTCTTGCCGTTGATCTGCACGGGGTTGTCGAGCTTGATGGTGTTCTTCATTAGGTGCGTCTCCTTTCGATAAATAGAGGGCGCCGCAGAGGTGCGGCGCCCTTCGGGTTACAGCAGGCTGCGGATGTCCTTGGCGTAGTCGACGCCGCCGACGCGCAGGATCGTGTTGAGCTGGTCGATCAGCCAGTATTCAGCGCCGCCGACGTAGAGCTGGTAGCGGCTCACGGCAAACGTGGCCTCGTTCTCGCTGGTGTTGCCGGGATCCACGGAGAGGCCCGGGATGCCCTTGGAGACGCAGCGGAGGAACGCCTTGCAGCCTTCGGTCTTGGTGGAGCCGTCGGCCTGCTTCACGTCCTGAGCCCAGCGGATCTCGATGGTCTTGCTCTCGAGCTTCATCATGTTCCGCAGGCCGAGGTCGATGCCGATCTTGGTGATGGACGCCTCCATAGCCTCGATCTGGCCGAGGATTGGGGCGGTGTAGGTTCCCATAGCCTTGAAGTCAGCGGTCACAGGAGTGACAGCCGGCAGCGAGATGGTCACGTCTTTGGCGACGAGGGTGCCGCCGATGTAGACGGTGTCGGCGAGGATGGGGCCCTTCAGGTCGAGCCACAGGTTTGCCATTACTCGTCACCTCCTTCGTAGTAGACGGAGAATCCCGCGTCGGTGTAGGCGACGTAGACGCTCGCAGACTTGAGGGGCGGGGTCGGGGTGACGGCGATGTCCCAGCGGAAGTCGCCATTCATCACGTCGGTGGTGCTGTTCTCGCTCTCGAGGAACAGGATCACAGGCTCGCCCAGCAGGGCGCCCATGCTCACATAGCCGTCGAGCTTTTCCTGCTCGCGGTTGATGATGCGATCCTTCAGCGCCCGGGTCATGGGGCCGTCGATCTCAGGGCTCCACTCGCGCTGGAAGCTGTTGGTGATGTGCATGAGCATCCGCATAGAGACGTCGAAGATCGCGCGAGGATCCACGTCTGCGCCGTAGGTATAGGCGGCGGTATGGTCGCCCCACAGTACCCACTCGCCGCCCCACGCCACAGCGGTGCTGATGCCGTTCTGTGTCAGCTCCTTGCCGGTCTGCTGGTCGAAGCCGCGGTTGTTGGCGTTGGCGCCGAAATACTGCTTGATGATGGGGATGGCCTTGTTGCCGCAGGTCTCCATCGGGACGCTGTTGTGGCTGAAGTCGGCGCGCATGAGCTCGACCACAGCCATCGTGCTCAGGTGGTACACGTTGCCGAGGTTGTCCACGCCCTGCGGCCAGTAGACTTTGGATCGCTCGCCGGTGAAGGCGTTGGTCTTCTTCCACGCGATCGCCTTGTCGATCGTGTCGACCGCCTGCGCGGTGCTGTCCACGAGGGGCAGGTCAGCCACGACGAAGGCGTCCCAGTGGCCGTTGATCTTCTGGCTGGCCGTCAGCATAGCGTTATAGACGGCAGGGCTATGGCTCCAGCCGGGGGCTGCGATCAGATTGCAGACCGCGAACTGCTCGGGATAGAGCAGCGCGATCGCGCTCAGGCCGCTGTACTCGCCGGAGGAGGTGACGCCGCCGATGATGTCGCTGTCCTCGACGCTGTCATCCACCTCGTAGAAGGTGGCCGTCAGGTTGCCGGTGAGCTGTGCGTCGTCCTTCAGGCTGGTGATGATGACCGTGCCCTTGGTAAAGTTGTAGTCCACGGCATAGTCGGAGCCCTCGACGTAGTTGCCGCTGGTCGCCTTTGCGATGGTCAGCGTGTCGAGGATGATCGTGCTGCTGGCGAACTCGGCACGGCCGCCGGTGAAGGCGAGGGTCTTGGTGGTGGCCTCCTCTTTGCGGTGCTTTCCCTCAGAGGGGTCGAGCACGTTGATGACGTAGATCGGGCCGATGTTCCCGAGGGTGTTGTTGAAATGTGCGTACATGACCTCGCACAGGGTAAAGGTGCCCCAGTCGGCCGCGTAGCCGAGCTTCTTCTGCGCGTCGACCAGACTGGTGATCTTGATCGGCGCGTTGATGACGCCGGCCTTGCCGAAGCCGCGCACGAGGTTGACGGGTGCCGTGCCGATATAGACCGGCGTGGTGCCCGCCTGCACGGCGCTCTGTGCCACAGTTTCGCCGATGTGGCCGTAGGCGCCGTAGAGGTATTCGTTTGCCATCTGCTTATCCTCCTTTGCATGAAATTAGGGCAGCCGCGGGGCCGCCCTTAAAGCAGGTGTTGGTAGCTTTCCGGGTTGCGGGTCAGCGCCTCCTCGACGGAGAGCTCGGCCCATGCAAACCAGTACGGGTAAAAGTCGGGGACGGCGTCTTGCTCGGCGACGGGGCCGAAGGTGATGCCTTCCTCTTTGATGACGCGGAGGTCGCCGAGGTACTCGGCGTTTTCGATCCGTCGGAGGGCTGTGTCCACAAAATTCCATGCGTCACGCCAGCCCTCTCCGTTCTTCACGAAGTAGGCCGCCGCGGCCTCGTTGTATTGCTGGACGTAGGAGCCGCTGCCGTCGCCTTTCGGCTTGTAAATGTCGGGCCCGTGATAGCCGGGATCCCACGCTGAAAAGAGGAGCCGGATCTTGACGCTGCGGGCACTTCGGATCAGGCGGTCGTCGCCCTGAACGAGCTGCACGCAGACCGACGGGATCGGTGCGGCGATGTTCGGCGGCGTCCTGTCCTTTGAGGGAACGAAAAGCGAGAAGGCGGCCGGGTTGACCAGCTTGTAGGGGTAGGAGGCGTCTGTGGCCTTATCGTCCGGGAGCTTCAGCTTGACCAGAGGGCAGACCTCAGCGGTCAGCCAGTCCCGGACGGTTTCGATGCTGTTGACGATGGACATGGCGGCACCTCCTACATGGTGACGGTCTGGCCGAGGGCCACGGTGGCGATCCCCATGTCCTCGCTCCAGTCGTTGACGATGTACTCGCGGCCGTCGACGTTGAGCCCTTCGCCCGCCGGGCGCCGAGCGGGCAGATCCTCGACCGCCGCGTAAAGCAGCAGAGAGGACTCCGCGACGCTCAGCTCTTGCCCCCCTTGGCGTTCCTTCAGGGCGTTGTCATCCAGCACGGCAGCGATGGCCCGGCCTTCGACGGTGTGCTTCTCACCGAACTCGTCGAGATTGAGAAACGTGCGCCGGCGGTCAGCCTCGACCATCGCCTTGAAGCTGAAGGCCATCAGACGGGATCGGCGGCGCCGATCTGAGGGGGCTCCTCGTCGTCGGTGCCGTCATCAGGTTGCTCGGCCTTGGCGGCCTCGATGGCAGCGATGACGTCGGCCTTCTTGCGCATGGCAGAGGCGTCCACGCCATAGCGCGCGGCCACTTCCTTCAGCTCGTCGAGCTTCATGTCCTCGTCGTACTCAGGGGCCTCGTCGGCCGCGGTGTTGGTGCTGGCAGGCTCGTCGGCGTCGTCGCCGGGAGCGGGTGCGGGCTGCTCGGCAGTCTCGCCCAGCTCGCCGATGTACTTGGCGACGCCTTCCTTCACCAGACGGGCCTCCAGCTCGTCGTCGAACTTCTGAGGGCCGTCTGCTTCAGTGATGGGGATCACCTTGCGGCCGTTATAGTAGCCGAAGGTGCCCTTGATGATCTGGATCATGCTCTGCTCCTTTCTGCTGCGCTCAGTCCGTCAGGACGTCCGCAACGATGAACGGGTTCTTGTTGTTGGGGATCATCAGCGGGCGGCTGGAGATGGTCAGCGTGCGGCTGTTGCCTTCGGCGCTGCTCACATACTTCGGCACGCGGCGGCCGGCGTAGGTGTGGAACTCGCCGTCGCTCTGCTCGACCTGAGAGACGGCGCCGTAGGCGGTGCGGCCAGCGCCGGGAGCGGTGAGGACGCACTTGCCGGACGGGATGTAGAGCTTGTCGTTGCCCTCGTCGTCGGTGTAGGTCAGGTCGTAGGAGATGACGCTGATGATGCGGCCGAGGACGTTCAGGCGGGCCACGATGGCGGCGCCGTCAGGCAGCAGCTCAGCCTCCACGTTGCCGATCTCGATGCGGCGGTTGTCGAGGAGCTTCTGCACGGCTGCGTCGTTGATGATGGTGTCAGCCACGTCCGGGGAGCAGACCAGATCAGAAGCGCGGAGGCCGCGCTTGGTCAGCATACGGATCATGGCCTCCAGATCCTTCAGGATCTTGCCGCCGGTGGCGTCCCACTTGGCCGTCGGGGTGTAGGTCGCGGGGTTGCTGGCCTCGGAGTAGAAACGGATCTCCATCTCGTCGGCCTTGTCGACGTCGTCGGCGATGTGCTTCATCACGCAGCCGTTGGTCAGCATGGTCTCGGCGGCCATTGCTTCTTCGCGGTTGGTGATGAGCTCGCCCAGCTCGTCAGCGTCGCGCAGGATGAGGGTCTGCTGGCGCTGCTCAGGGGTGAGCTGAGAGTAGAGAGCCTCGCCGAAGCCACGCTTGCGCAGCTCGTCGAGGGTCAGGACGCGACGTGGAGCCACGAAGGGCGGGGTGTAGCGTTCCATATTGTAGCCGGCGCGCAGGACGGTGACGCCGCCCTTGCGAGGGGCCACGAAGGGCGCCAGCTTCTTGCTGCCGTCACGGAACTCGACGAGCACGTCGTCGGTGGCGAAGATGTCGCTCGCGTCGTTGGTGGGGAAGTAGCGGTCACGCAGGAAGGTCGCAGCAGGGGTGAGCTGCTGCACGGCCATGAGCAGCGTGTGGGTGTCGTAGAAGTTAAAAGGCATTTTGTTGTCCTCCTTCTCTTAGTATTCGATGGCGTCGGAGAGCAGGATGCCGGCCTTGCGCAGCTCCTCCTCGTCGGTCGCCTTCAGGGTGTAGCCGCTTGCGACGGCCAGCTTGTTGCGGGCGAAGTGGCCGGTGCGGTAGGCCAGCACAGTCACGTCCGCGGTGGTGCCGACTTCCACGTCCTCGGCGAGGATGCAGTTGGCGGTCAGGGTTTCGTTGGTGGTCGCGGTGGAGCCGAGGATCACCAGCTTGCCGTCGCCGGCGGTGCCGGCAGACAGGGCCAGCACGGTGCCGCGCTTATAGGTGGCTGCGGCGGTGGCCTCCTTGCGGATGGTCACGGTGAACACGTCAGCGACGGGCTCGTTGGCAACGATCAGGCCGTCATAGCCGACGCTGCCGAGGTTTTCGTCCAGTCTCTTGCTCATTACTTCTTACCTCCGTTCTGAGACTTGGTGGAGTTGTAGAGGCCGACGATGGCGTCCACCTTTGCCTTGTCGTCGTTTTCGCTGCCTTCCTCGCCGCCGTTAGGGGCAGCGCCGACGCCGGCAGCGCCGGACTCGTCGTTGTCAGCCTTGGCGTCCTTCAGGTGCTTGGCACCGAGGGCCGCCTGCTTCTGCATAGCCTTGAGCGCGAGCTGCTCAGCGGTGCAGGGGGTCTCGCCGTACTTGGCGTCCCTGACGAGCTGCGCGTCGCCCACACTTGCGGCGATGCTGTCGATGGCCTCGATGCGGGCGCGTTCCTGCGTTCTGGCAGTTTCGGCCGCCTGCTGCTCGATCTGAGCCACGACGTCGGGGTGCTGTGCTCTCATTTCTTCGAGGGTCATGGTCTTGTTGTCCTCCTTCTTGGGGCCGTCGTTCTTGGCGGCCGCGTGTTTATTTCCAGCCGCAGGGGCGGCGTGGATGCTGTTGTCGATGGGGATCGTCCCCGGGATGTGTCTGAAGCCCTTGACGTCGTGCCGGATGCCGGCGACGAGGAGCACCTTCTTGTCGGCGCTCAGGGTGACGTCGGGGCCTTCGTCTGTGAGCAGGGTGTCGGCAAAGCCGTTGTCAATGGCCTCCTGCCCGACCATCCACGTCTCGCGGGTCATCATGCTGCGGAGCTGGTCGACCTCGATGCCGGTCTTGGCGTGGTAGATCTCCGCGATGGCCCGCTCGCTCGCGTCGAAGTCCTTCTGGAGCTTCTTCAGGTCTGCGAGGGTGTAGTAGTCGTAGAGCAGCCCGGCGACGCCGTGGATCATCACCATGCTGCCGGGATAGACCTGCACCTCGTCACCTGCGCAGGCGATGACACTGGCCGCGCTGGCCGCGATGCCTTCCACGACGACGACCTTGTGGCCGGTCAGGCCCTTGATGGCGTTGTGGATGGCGATGCCGGTGTAGAGGTCGCCGCCGCAGCTATTGATCTTGATGGTGATATTGCTCTTGCCCTTGACGGCCGCGAGATCCTCCATGAAGCTCTCGGGCGCGATGTAGAGGCCGGGCTCGGGCTCGCCCGTCCACCAGTCAACAGGCTGACGGCTCACGACGTCGCCGTAGAGGGTGATCTCGCCCTCGTCGTCGCCGATGCTGGCGACGTTCCAGAACTTGATCGGCGTGCCCGCAGTCTGAGGCCCGGCGCAGAGCCGGGGAGTGTTATGCGTTCTCATGCTTGTCTCCTTCCTTGATGCTTTTGATGGTCTCGGCGACGATCGCCTCCCGCAGAGCTGCGGAGATCGTGCCGCTGGCCGCTGTGCTCTGGTCGACCTGCCCCTGCGCTGCGCGCAGCTTCTCGTTTTCCCGAGTGAGCTGGTCGACGTTGGCGTCCCACTGACCGCCGTTGAGTCGGATGGTCGCCTGCTCTCTGGTCGTGATGCCTTCGCCGATGGCGAGGATCTCGGCCGTGATCTCCTTCGTCGGGTCGAGCTGTCCCTGAGAGGGGCCGATCCACTCGGCGCCGAGGTATGCGGCGCGGATCGCCGGATCTGCGAAGAAGCCCGGGGCGCTGATGCGGCCGCGGGCGACGGCTTCAGAGAGCCAGATCTCATATACCGGCGTGCAGAAGTCATCGACAAACCACTTGCGCCTCATGCGGAACGCCTTCCACGCCTCCATCAGGGCGGCACGGCTGGCGCTGTACGAGCTGTTGAAGCTCTTGAGCAGAAGGTCGGCCGGGATCTCGAGCGCGGCGCCCACCTGTTCACAGATGGCGCGCAGGAAGGTGTTGAAGCCACTGGCCGGCCGCTTGGGGTCTGCAAAGGTCACGTCCTCGCCGGGCTCCATGATGTTGATCTGGCCGGGGCCCATCTCGTACTCGTTAGGATCCCGGCTCACCTCCGGCAGGCTGCTCCCGACCTCGTTGAACGGGTTGTCGCCGGCGCCTGCCTCGGTCTTGATGAAGGCCGTGAAAAACGACTCGACGACCGCCGCAGTCAGCTCGCTCTCGGTGTAGCGGCGAAGCTGGAGCAGGGGCTCGATGACCTGCGCGAGATAGCTGACGCCGCGGTATTGATCCGGGCGCTCGCTCTCCATGACGTGCAGGATGTTCGGCAGGCCAGTCCGCTCGCCGTATGCCTGAACACGGGCCCACGTTGTCGTCGTGCTGCCGAGCTCGAAGGGGTAGGTGCTGCGGATGTGGTACGCCTCGATCTGGCCGTCGCCGTTCACCTCGACGCCGTCGTAGATGGTGTTGCCGTTGGCCGCCTTGCCGGTGGTCAGCAGCATCGGGGTGATGATGCCGGAGGTCGTTGGCGTGGCGACTCGGTCGGCCTCGATCAGGTGCAGGCGTAGCGAGTAGGGCGTGAGCGGCGTCGGCTCGTACTGCTTCACGACGGCGAACACGTCGCCGCTGACCAGCCACGAGGAGAGTGCGAGCTGCTGCATGGCTGCGAAGTTGTTGACGCCGGTGGCGTCGCACGCCCTTTTGTTCTCAGACCAGAGAGCGAACTCACGCTCGGCCTGAGCCTGCCATGCGTCGGCGGCCTCCTGCGTCATGCCGAGCGCCTCGCGGTCGATCCGACTCTTGAGCTGGAGGCCGATGCCGACGACGTTGGTGCGGTTGGTGCGGATGGCAGAGGTGGCGATCGGGGCCGCCATGTAAAGCATCCGGGCACGCTGCCGCAGGGTGTAGTTGTTGGCATCGATGTCCTCCTTCGGGCTGCCGCTCATAGCTCTGAAGCCCTTGGTCGCCTTCTTGTGCCAGCTCGCGCCGGCGTCGCCGTAGCCCTTATTCACAGGGCGCGGCTGCTGCCGCCTGTTCTGTGGGCGGCTTCTGCTTTTTCTTTTGCTGATGGTGCTCACCTCCTTCATGGTGAAGATGGCCGAGTCGGGAGAAAAGGAGCGAAAACTCCCGGCGTCGGCCTATGAAAAAAGCCCCTTTCGGGGCTTCTTTCACCAGTCTCGGGGCACTACTCCCACAGCTTTTCGCGGCTTCTCGCCGTTCAGTGCGGCCTCGAGGGCTTCGATGTCTGCCTCGAGCTGTTTGATGGCGGCCCGGATGGATCCGAGGTCGGTGTTGTAGCGGGCCAGATTGCGCGAGCCGATGCCGTAGCTCTGGACGCCTCCGTCCAGCATCTCGGCCTCTCGCTTCAGGTAGAGCTCCAGCCGGTTCCTCTTGATGGAGAGCTGGTACTCGATTTGTTCGCGGGTCTTTCTCATTGTGGTGTGTCCTCCTTACCAGTCGTCGAAGGCGTCGGCCCGGTTGTGCCGTTGCCGCTGCCGTCGCTGCTGCGGGGCCTTCGGTTTTTCCTCCAGCCCTTGCAGGCGGCGCTCGATGGCGTCCATGTCGGGGTTGATGATCTTGAGGCCGGCGTTGGCGTAGTCGCGGCAGTCGAGGGCCTCGTTGCGGTTGTGCCCGGGCAGTTTCTCCCACGCCCAGCGGTCGCCGCGGCGCGTGTGCGTGAGCACCAGCTTCTCGGAGAGGAGCCCGTTGAAGAAATTGAGGTCATAACCGGCGTCGGGGTGCCGGTTGAAATGGCAGTATTTTGGCCCGGGCTCCTGCACCTTCAGATTAGCCATGATCGTCGCCTTGCCGGCGTCGACGCCGATGGTGTAGAGCCAGCAGGTGATCCGCTTGTTGTCGCGGATCGGCACCTTGCTCGGGGGCGAGACGAAGGGGATGCCGTCGCCGCCCTTGCCCTTGATGGCAAAGACGCGCTTGCCGACGCGGGCCCGGCACGCCTCATAGACCTCTTGGGTGAAGTGGCCGCCGGAGTCGACGCAGGTGATGGAGATCTTCAGGCCGCGGCCGTTTTTGAACTTGTAGACGTGGTCGACCACGTCGTCGAGTCGCTGCCAGACCTCCGGGGTGTCTGGCCGGCCCATGATGTAGCCCTTGACGACGCCCCACGTCTCGCCGTACTTCCCGTGACCGACTACCTCGTATTCGAGGCGGTTGTCCTGAGTGTCGACGCCGCAGGTCAGCACGAGCACGCCGTCAGGCAGCTCCACAGGGGTGCCGTCCGGGCGGGTGCCGTAGTCCTCACGGCGGGCGAGCATGGTGTCCTCGTCCTCGAGGTCGCCGCGATCTTCCCACAGTTGGCCGAGCAGGGTGTTGTAGACGACCTTGAGGCGCTGCGGGTCATCCTTGGCGTCGAGGAACTTGAGGACGATTTTCTCCCACGGAGTCCACGGGCTCGAGAAGGCATTGAGCCAAAAAGATCGGACGCCCTTCTTGTAGGCGTCCGGGTTGTCGGCGATCCACTTGGCCGGCTGCTTTCGCATGACGTCCTCGGGGATCAGGCAGCCGCAGGCCGGGCAGCTCCACGAGACGCCGCTCTTGAGGCTCCACGACTTTTTCCCGCGGATCCTCTTGGCCTCCGGGTCGAAGTGGATATTGTCGAACACGATCTCGCTGTACTCCCCACACTCGGGGCAGCGGTGGCACCAGCGTTCCTGCGTGCCTTGGTAAAAACTCGTTTCGATGTTGCTGTTGCCCTTGATGGTCGGGGTGGAGACCTCGACCGCCTTGGCGTTGTAGAATGTGGCCTGACGTGCTTCGGCCAGCGCCCACGGGTCGCCCTCGGTGCCGGCGCTGGTCGCCCAGCGGTCGCGCTCGTCGCCGATGATATAGCGGGCAGGCGTGGAGGCCAGAGCCGAGGCACTGTTGGAGCCGGTCAGGGTGAGCATCCCGCCCGGGAACGACTTCTGGAGGATCGTGTTGCCGCTGTCCTTGGCCTTGACGTCGTGCACCTTCGCCTTCAGGGGTTTGCTGTCGCGGATCATAGGGGCCACGCGGAGGCGGCTGAACTTCCGGGCGTCGTCGATGGTCGGGTGGACGTAGAGGATGCTGCCGGGGTCTTGGTCGATGATGTAGCCGATGATGTTGAGCTCGAGCTCAGACTTGCCGACCTGAGAGGCGGCCACCATGACTATTTTGTGCACCTTCGGATCCGTAAAGGCCCGCATGGGCTCCTCGAGGTACGGGGTGCGCTTGGTACGCCACGGGCCGGCCTCGGCTGAGCTTTCCGGGGAGAGGCGGCGGTGCTTGTCGGCCCACTCGTCCACGGTCAGGCTCTCAGGCGGGGCGAAGCGTTTGACCGCTCCGGCGATGGCGGTATTGAGCTTCGCGGCGGCTTTTTTAGTCGTCCGCGTCATCGGCGAGCTGCTCGCTCCAGCCTTCCCGATCCCTTACTCGCCGGGCGTACACCTCGGGATCGTATTTATAACCGGCCAGCTCCGTCAGGATCTTGTAGACCTCTGTGCGGATGATCTCAGACGCCTCGGCGGGTGTTGCTGCGCCGGTGACGTCGACGGCCAGACGGCCCGGCAGGGCCACGAGCATCGACCTGATATTGTAGACGAGGTCGGTCATCACAGCCTCGACGTCCTCGCTGCGGTGCATGGTGCCCTCAAGCTCACTGAGCTGGAGGGCGGCGATGTCTGCCTTGCTGCGCTTGAGGTCAGCCTCAGCCTCCAGACGTCGGCCCTCGATCTCGCTGTCCTTCTTCGACGGCTCCCGGCCGTTGGCCTTGGCCGTCAGGTATCGGATGTATCTCTGGATCGTCGGCAGCAGGTCATAGCGGTTGGCGTTGCCTTCCTTGACCGCGGCGATGACGCCATCCTTGGTGAGCTGCTGCACTCGGCGGGGCGTCATGTCGAACAGGGCCGCGATGGTCTTGCTGTCGACGAGCTTGTTGTTGGTTGGGTTCGGCATGGCGTTCCCTCCTTTCTGCCGCTCGGGCGAAACGAAACGGCCCGAAAAAAATTTTCCCCGGCTGCGCGTTTTTTGGGCTCGCCAGCACCGCAGGCCAGAGAGGCGCGTCACAGTACCTTCGGCGCGTCGGTGCGCGCGTGGAGGCGTCTGCGGGGCGCTGCGCTGCGCTCTGTGCGTGTCTGGTGTTGTTCTGGTGGGCTCGGTGCCGGGCGTCTTGGTGGGACGCCCTGTGCGCCGCTGTGGGCTATTTCCCGAGGGCTCTGTCGAGGTTGTGCTGGAGTCGCTTTGCTGTCTCGTCTTGGAGTCGCTTCAGGATCTTCTCATTGGTGCGCTCGCTGGTTATCATGGACGGCACCGAGATGGTGGTAAACTTCTTGATGTCGGTGCGTGTCCGGCTCATTCTCTGGAATGGAATGGCGCTGACGCCGCCGGCCTTGGTGTTGCCCGTCCCCATGAGGATATTGTGCGATCGCTCGGAGTACGGGCCGCCCGGGGTGCGGGTGTTCAGATAGCGGCCGATGACCTTCTTCTGCCCCTTGACCACCTGCATCCGCAGCGTGTAGCTCTTTCCCGGTGGGGCGGTCTTTGGTGTCATACCGAAGTGCACGGGGGTGAGCAGTCGGCCGGAATAGGTGATGGTCAGCTCCTCGATGGTCTCACCTGAGACGCTGACGCTGCCCGCCATCTTCTTCGGCTTGCTGCTGTTCTTGCCGGACGGGGTGATCTCTCCCTTCTTGATGTTGTAGACCGACGTGACTTCCTGAGCGATCCAGCTCGGCGCTCTTGCCTTAACGTCGCGGACGGTGGCCTTCACAGCTTTGCGGCCCTGCTCGTCGATCTGTGCGACGGTGTCCATGAGCTTTTGGAAGTTTTCGACCTGCATGGTGATGGTTGCCTTTGCCGTTGTTGTCACCTCCTGAATATGCAAAAAGAGACCGGCGGGCGTTTGTTCGCCCGTCGGCCTCTTGCCGTCGGTTTCTGTTTGGTTTTCTTTTGGTCGGCCGCTCGGAATTGTCACGGCGTTGCCCGTGCGTCCTGCGGTCTTTTGCAGGATATAGAATAGCACGGGGCGTTACTGCTTTTCAATTCCTTTTACTTCCCTTTTGTTCCTTTTACTGCGTTTTACTGCCGCAGCTCAGGCAGTCGGCTCCATCTCGTCCAGCACTGCGGCGAGGTTGAGCAGGGCGCGGCCGTGGATCTTGTATGTCCTGTTCTGATAGGCGTCCGCTCTGTCGACGTAGTCCCGCCGATCACCGAACAGGACGCCGCAGGTGCTCTCCCAGTCAGCCCGGTCGAAGTAGCGCAGCCGGATGACGGCGCGCTCGTCGGGGTCGGAGAGCTGGAGGATCAGGCCCTCGATGGCGTTGCGCTCCTGCTTCTCCTCGGCCTTGAGCCGGTCGATCTGTTCCTCGAGCTCCATTTTCCGCTCCACCATCATGCCGGTGCGGTCGGATGGTGTGCCGGATCCGCGTGGCATACCTGTCAGATCAGGGCCGGGCGGTGAGGCCATCGTCATCTCCATGCGGTCGAGGCGTTCGAGCTGGTTGTCGATGTCCCTCAGCATGGCGGTGTAGGCCGCGAGCCTGTCCTTGATCCGTTGTGTGATCGGCTTCTCGCTCATTATGTCAGGGCGTCACTCCTGCTCACCTCCTTCCTCGTCAGGCTCGAAGATCGCGGCGATCTCCTCGCGCGGTAGCTCTCGGCCTTGACGGACGCAGCGCACATTATTGTCTCCAGTTGTTTTGATGTAGCGCCGCACGATCACGTCGCACCATTTGGGTTCGAGCTCGATCATGGCGCAGGTTCGCCCGGTGTTCTCGCAGGCTATGAGCGTCGAGCCTGAGCCTCCGAAGAAGTCGACCACGAGCTCGCCCGGCCGGCTGCTGCTCAGAATGGCCCGCTCGCACAGTGCGATCGGCTTCGGCGTTGCGTGCCCGCCTGCGTCGTCTCTTTCTGCTGTGTTTGTGATCGGGAAACGCCACACATCGGTCATTATGTCATGCTCGTCGCTGTCGTTGTGTGTGTTGTCGAAGAAGGCGCGCAGCTCCATCGCTTCTGCTTTCATGCTCTGGTATGCCTCGGACGGCTTGTTGCGCAGTTTCATCACTTGATCGTGTGGAAGGCTGAAGGCTCGGCCCTTAAATGCCTGCTGGAGCTTTTTGTAGTGCCACTCCGGGATCGGCGTGAACTGCGATTTGCTAAACCAGTGCCCCCACATTTGAACGCCGGTGATCTCCGTGAGCTGCTTGGCCTTGAGTCCGACCTTCTGAGCCTCTCCGACCATATAATCGAGGATCGCCTCGTATGCGTCGTTGAAATGGTCTTTGTTATTGTTGAAGCCTTCGACGCCGCACATAACAAAGAGGCATTTCTCGGTTTCCCTCGGGTAGCTCCGCATGAGCTCGCTGTTGACTCCGAAGGCTGAGTGCTTCGCCCATGTGATGTAGTTTCTGAACGTGATCTGGTTCGCGGCGATCATCGGCCGAAGGATGAAGGCGTAAATATCCATGAGCGGCTCGTCGATGCCCCAGCAGTACCAGCTCCCGTTTTCCTTCAGGATCGAGAAGCTGAGCGCAATCCACTTCTTATTGAACTCGAGGAGATCGTTCTGGTTCTGGTTGTCGTTCTGGACGCCGTCGCTCTCCTTTCCCATGCCGTATGGCGGGTCGGTGAAAACAAGGTCGGCGCGCTGCCCGTCGGTTGCCTTTTGGACGTCGCCCATCTTTAGGCTGTCGCCGCAGTATAGCCGGTGATCGCCCAGCAGCCAGAGGTCGCCGGGTTCGGTGAACGGTTCCTCCGGCGGCGCCTCGGGCTCGGTGTCGCCGTCCTCCTTTTCCGACTCGTCATCGTGCAGAGCTTCGGACAGAGCCGTGACAAGATTGCCGTATTCTTCTTCAGTGTAGCCGCTGAGCATGAACGGGATCTCGCCGGTGTCGATGTCGGCGAAAACCTCGGCGAGCATCTTGTTGTCAGTGGTGGCGAGCTCCGCGATGCGGTTGTCAGCCGTCAGGTCGGCCAGCTCCTCGGCCTCGCTTGCGTAGTCCTGATAGTCGACCGGGGCGTCGGTCAGGTCGTCGAGCTGCGCGGCCATGAGACGGCCGTGGCCCTTTGTGACGAGCCCGCTGCGCTTGCTGACCGTGATCGGGGCGCGCCAGCCCGTCGCTCTGATGATAGAGGCGAGGAGCTTGATCTGCTCCGGCGGGTGCTGGTTGGGGTTCTTTGGGTTGGGCCGCAGATCCTTCAGCGGGACGATGGCGTCGTGTGCACAGAACACGGGGACGCTGCCGGCGTATGCCTTCGGCGTGGCCGTGGTGCTGTACTCCTCGATCTCGGGGCCGGTCTGCGGCTGCGGTTTGTCTTTCGCCATGTGGTTCCTCCTTTCTGAGTGTTGCAGAAGGGCGGGTTACTTCTCCGGGGCACCTTCTTCGTGCGGGTTGGCCTCGGTGTTGACCGTTCTGCTCCACCAGTCTCCCGGCTTGAATGAGCCGTTCAGCCATTTGTGTATGTTGGACTCTTTGTAGCTGTTGATCCGGCGAAGCAGCCGGCGCAGTTTGTCCTCCTCGATCTCGGCTGTGCTGCGGCCGAAGATGATGCGGAGCTGGTCGAGCATGATCTGGACGTCAGCCAGCTCCTCGACCGCGTTCTCGAGTGCGGCCTTGGCCTCCGCGGCGCAGCTCACGCGCTTCACCTTGCAGAGGGCTTTGGTCAGCTCGGCCATCTCCTCGACGGCCATGTCCATTTGTGCCGGCGCGCCGTAGGTCGTGATCGCACGATCCAGCAGGGCCCGGCGCTCCTCCGTGGTCATCACGGGCGGCCTCCCTTCGTCAGCTCTCTGACCAGTACGACCACGAGCACGATCACGATGATGGCGAGGGTGATGGCGGTCGGGATCCAGATCGGGGCCAGTACCCACAGCCAGCTCCAGTTGATGACGCCGGTGAGCTTCAGGACGATGAAGGCGACGGCGAGAAGGCCGCAGAAGCCGATCCCGCCGGCCGTCGTGTTGTTTCTTTCGTTGTTCATGTATTACCTCCAGTATTATTTTCCGAGCCCCTTCAGCGCGCAGGCTGTGCAGGCGGTTCGGACGTCGGGCTCCAGTGCGAGGATCCGGCGGGCCGTGTCTGTCTGCCAGCACTCAGCGCCACAGACGGGGCAGGTGGTGGGCTGCCAGTCGTCCGTCGGAGGCTCCGGGACGTTATCGCGCAGCGGCATGGTGAGGATCCCGCCGTCTCCGGGCTGGTGGGGCGAGAGGATGGGCTCAGGCTCGTCGGGGATCATAGTGCCGAGGAGCTCGTTGTACTTCTTGAATATGGCCTCCGACGCTGCGCTCCAGCTCTCGCCGTGCTCTGTGTCCTCCGGGGTGGCGACGTGGGCCAGCTCGTGCGCCAGCAGCTCAGGGGCGGCGCTGATGGGCGCCTCGGCCGAGATGCAGACGATCGGCGTGCTGCCGTCGTCGGGAAAGATGGTCAGGCCGTAGGCGGTGCCGTTGGTCTCGTCCCGCAGGTCGGGGACGTACTGCGCGACGTACTCGACGCCGGGGTAGAGCTCAGAGAAGGCCCGGGTCACGATGGCCGTCGGGTCATTGATGAAGGGCGAGGCCATCGGGCCGATCTTCTCGTACTGCTTCAGGGCTGCGTAGGTCTCACGCAGCATGGCCCGCACTTCGTCCTTCTTGATGCCGTTGATGGTGGGCCCGTTCAGGATCAGGTCGAGCATCCTGTCGCTCCAGTCCTGCATCAGGTGGGTCTCCGGCATACCGCAGCCGAAGGGCACGACGTCGACCTTCTCACGGGTGATGGTTTCGTATTCTTTCACGGTGCTGCTCCTTTCAGAAAAGCCGAGCGGGCCGGAGCCCGCCCGGCGCTCCATTTACTGCATGACGACGACCTTGCCGGCGTCGATCAGATCGCCCATGTTCTTCAGGAAGTAGTCGGCGATGTTCTTCTTGGCCTCGAGCTTCCAGATGCCGCCGTCAGCCTCGAAGAAGCCGATCCCCTCGTCGGGATCCACGCGCAGCAGGAACTCGCTCTCGGGCTGCTCCACCTCGAGGAAGGTGCGGAACGGCCGCAGCATGACGCGCGGCTTGATCTCGATGAGCGCGTTGAGGGCGACGCCCTGACGGGCCTCGACGGTCTGCGTGACGCCGTTGTCGTTGGTGCTGACGCTGTTCTCGTTGGTCATGCGACTCAGCAGGTCGAGCAGGTAGGCCGTGCCCTCGTTGGGGATGCAGAGACTCCGCAGCTCGATCAGGGCTACCTCGCGTCCTCTGAAGCCGGTGTACAGGCCCGGGGCGTCAGCCTTGGCGCGGTAGAGCGTGTTGCGGGAGAAGTCGCTCAGGTAGGTGGTCATCACCTCGACGGTGTCGTTGCTCTTGACCTGCACCATGATGGTCGTGCCGACCTTCTCGAGCGTGTCCTTCATCGCTCCGGCGATGCACTCGGCCATGATGGTCGCGGTCTTGGTTTCGCTGTTCTTGGCAGCCTGTTCAATGGCTGCGCGGATCTCGTCGGGCTCATAGCCCGTGTTCTCATAGGCGGCGAGCTTCTGGACGAGCACCTCCTTGGTGGCTGCGCTCCAGTAGCCCGTCTTGATGCCGTTGACTCTCTCGTGGGTCAGACGTTCCATGCTGGCCCTCCTCTCAGGTGGCCGATCCGAGCGTCATCTGCTCGGTCTCGGTCGGGTTGTCTGCGTAGGCTGCGGCCGTCTGGCCCGTGGGGCCTGAAGGCTCCGCTCTGGCCCACACGGCCTCGGTGGCGTCCGAGCGGGTGGCCTTACGGCGGCCGACCGTCGTGAGGATCCCGATCTCCTTCAGCTCTGTGAGCCGCGGGGCGACGTAGTTGCGGTTGAAGTACGGGATCCGGCCGGCTGCGACGAGCTCCTCAGTGATCTCGCTGGCCGTGAGCTCACGGTTGCCGAGGGTCTCGAGGATCAGGCGGCAGCGGGCGGCCCGCTTGGGGAGTACGGCGTCATAGCTGCGGCGCCGGGTCTCTTTGGTTGTCTGGTTCATGTGTTTCCTCCTTTCCGGCCAGCTCGACGCTGTCGACTGGCGCGTCCTTGACTTCAGGCGTCGGCGCTTCGTTGCCCCACACGTCCCATCCCGGGGCGGCTTCTCGGGCAAAAAGCTCGATACGGGGCAGGTCTCCCATCAGCTCGACGATCCTGTCGCGGATTTCGGCCGGCTTTCTGCTGTGCTGCTGGAGCGGGGAGAGGACGACGCTGCGGACGCTGCCGCTGATGCGCTTCGGCTTGCCCTTGGTCGCCAGCAGGCAGATCTCTGAGTTGCTGCGCGTCCAGTTTCCGAGCCCCATGAAGATGCCGTTGCCGTTTCTGTTCTGCTTTACCCAGTTGAAGGCGACGGTCTTGTAGCTGAAGCCCCACGCCTCGATCACGTCGAGGGCCTCGCGGAGCATGGGGAAGGTCGCCCACATGAAAAGCACGCAATCCTCGTTAGCAATACCCCCCCCCCCCCGCAGCTCCGACGCCCATGCGCTTTATGTCCTCGATGGTCATGGTGTCGTAGTGCTTGGAGGCTGCTGCTCTGGTGCCGCGGTTCTGATAGCTCCACGGGGGATCGGCGTAAATGATGCTGTACTTCTTGTCAGGGAGTGGGGTCATAGGCGTCCTCCTTTCCGAGCGTTTCCGGCTCGATGCCGTGCAGGAACTTGATGAAGCCGGCCGTCGCCGGTACTTCGTAGCTGGAGAGCTCTGCGTGCGTCATGTACTTGCGGCCGTAGATCTCGGCCATATCGCGCCAGACGGGCCACGGCACGCGGTAGAAGTCCGTCAGGCTCACGGAGACGAGCACGAAGGCGATGGCGCCGAGTTTGTGATGGGCCTCGAGGTCGTCCTGCTGCTCTTGAGTGAGCCGGCGCTGCTCGATGCGCTCGTCGTCGGTGTGCTTGGCCTCGAAGTAGATGCTCCGGCCGCCCTTCAGGGTGCCGCCATAGTCCGGCTGGGCCTGCTTGGTATAGCAGGCGAGGAACTGGCCCTTGCGGTTCTTGGCGCCGAGGGGCTTCATGGGCTCCGGCGTCTTTTCGATCTTGGCGAGGCCGCGGCTGAGGTAGTAGTCGCACGAGGCCGAGATGATATTCTCGAAGTAGCCGCCGGCGACTCTGGCCTGCTTGCCGCGGATCTGCGCCATCATGTGTTTTTCGGCTGCGTAGGGCGTCGGGTCGTTGTAGCCCTCCGCGTTCTTTCTCGGGTCGTACTTCGTCACGGCGTTCAGCCTCCGATCTCGATGTGGACGCCCGGATCGGAGATCAGGCGGTCAGCGAGCTCGAGGATGACGCTGCCATCCAGCTCGATGCTGAGAGGGCCGTGGTCGAGATGCTGGTTGCAGACGGCCATCGCCCTGAAGGCGGGCAGGTGCAACGTGACGCTGCCGATGTCCGGCTTGTCCTCCTCACTGTTTTCCAGCTCCTCGTCAGACTTCAGCTCGCTGATGGCCTCGAAGCCGTTGCGGACGGGGATGCCGTGCGCCTTGGCGAGCTCGATCTCCGCGGCCATGCCGGCCGAAGGGTGGTCGATGCAGAAGGCCCACAGCTCGGAGCAGCCGAGCACCAGCTCGCTGCCGATCTTCAGGGCCAGCTCACGCTCCTCGGGGACGTTGTCGTCCATGAACTGCGTGAGATAGATGTGCGGGGTGACGGGGATGACGCCCTTCTCCACAGCCGCGCGGCTGTACTCCTTGGCGCGCTGGATGTTGTTCTCGTAGTCCCCGCGGCACGGGGAGCAGATGTAAACCTTTTTCATATTGTTCCTCCTATCGTGAGCGCCAGCTCTGGCCGGTGAGGGTGATGCCCCTGCACATTTCCATGAGCCGGTCGATGGTGGCCCGGGCCGTCATGCTGTCGTGGCTTTCTCGCGGCGTCATGCGGTCGATCAGGGCCTCGGTGTCGTAGTTGGTGGTCACTATGGTCGGCAGGTATGCCTCATAGCGGCCGTTGATGATGTTGTAGACCGTTGAGATTGCCCACTCGGTCGGCGGCTCCTTGCCGATGTCGTCGATCACGAGGAGTGGGACGGTCTTGTAGATCTTCAGGACGTCGCTCTCGCTGCCGCCGGTCGTGGAGTAGGTGCGCTTGATGCGCTCCAGCAGGTCGATCATCGTCATGCAGATGACCGGCTTGCCTTGCGCGATCAGGTGGTTGGCGATGGCAGCGGCGAGGTGGGTCTTGCCGGTGCCCGGCGGGCCCGCGATAAACAGACCGTTGCGGCCGGGTTCCTGACGGCCGGGCTGCGGCAGCATGGTGTCGAAGCCTTCAGCGTAGCGCCGGGCGGCTGCCGCTGCTCGCTTGTTGTCGTCGGTGAGCTGGAAGGTGGAGAAGGTGCGCCGCAGGAAACGGTCGCCCATGCCTGACTCGCCGACGATGCGCTTGATGCGATCCCGCATTTTCTTCTCCTCCTCAGCCTTGGCAGCTGCGGCCTCAGCGGCTTCGCGCTCTGCCTTCGCCTTCTCATAGGCAGCCACGGCCTCGGGGCAGGTGCATCGCTCGGCTCCGTAGGGAGGCCAGAGGATGCGGTTGCCGAGTGGGATGCCCTTGTGGTAGCGCAGGGCGCCGCAGAACTCGCAGGGGACGGGCTCAGGGACTCCGGGACGGCCGGCGAGGCGCTCGTCGTTGCTCCAGATCCAGTTACCGGCGTCACTCGTCGTCGGCCGGCTTGAAGCCCTTGCCCCAGTCTCGGCCGGAGCTGTCGGGCTGTTCAGGATCTCGCTGATTTTCTGCACCTTCGTTCACCTCCTCATTGTCCCAGTAGCCGCCGTTGAGCCATGTGCTCGGGTTCGGTATGTAGCGTCCGTTCTCCCGGCGCCACTGGTCGCTCCGCTTCTGAGCGTCGACCGCCTGCATGATCCTCTCGTGGAGCTCAGCGGTGGGCTTGATCTTGTTCCACGCCTTCAGAGCGTACTGCTTGCCGGTCTTTTTCGGGTAGGCTTTCCAGAACTCGAGAAATCTGGCCTCGACGAGCGACTTCGTGCCGCCGTCACTCCCCTCGTCAGAGGGGGAAGGGGGTGTATTACCTTCTCTTGTCTTATCTTCTCTACTCTGGTCTACTCTGCCTCCGGCTTTCTTGCGGCTGTTTGCCGGTCGTCCTGCGGTCGGCGTTTGGTCGTCCGGCGAGGCGTCGGCAGACGCCGCAGCAGCGGCCCGGCGACTGCGGGAGCGCTCTTTCTCGGCTTGCCGCTGGTCGATCAGCTTGCCGGCGTACTCGTACCAGTCATGGATCTCGAGCGTCCCGTCCTCTTTTTCGTCGATCCAGCCCGCCCGGATCAGCGTTTTCGCCAGCTTTTCGGGGTCTCCGTCCCACTGAGCGGCCCGCGAGATCATGCGCGGCGTGATGTCGACGAGGCTGCCGGTCGGGGCGTTGTCGAGGGCCCACAGCCAGAACGAGACGAGCAGCCCCATCATGTGCGGCGGCTCGACTTCGAGCTGGTCAGCAGCGTCGAACAGTTTGCGGTGATCCTTGAGTGTCTGATGCACTTGCAGCCATGCCACGGTCGTCACCTCCTTTCTGTGGTCGTTTGTTTGTGGCCTGCTTTTGGTCGTCTGCCGGTCGTCCGGCGGTCATGTTAAAATGGAAGGTCGCCATTGTCCTCGATCTCCGTGAAGTCGCCGGAGCCCTCAGAATAGCCCGGATCGGCGAAGTCGCTGCCAGAGCTCTGGCCGCCGTCCTTCTTGCTGTCGCAGAAGTGGACGGAGTCGACCGTGATCTCGACGGCTTTGCGGCGGTTTCCGTCCTTGTCCTCGTAGCTGCGGCTCGTGAGCTCGCCCTCGACGAGGACGAGGCGGCCCTTGCTCAGGTACTTGCAGACGAACTCGGCCTGTGCGCGCCATGCGACGCACTCGATGAAGTTGGTGATCTTCTTGCCGTCCTTGGTCTTGCGGCCGGTGTCGCTGGCGAGGGTGAAGCTGGTGATCGCCGTGCCCTGCTGCGTGTACCTGAGCTCAGGGTCAGCGGTTAGACGGCCTTGGAGGCCGGTGTGGTTATACATTAGGCGTTTCCTCCTTGCTGGTTATGCTGTGCGGCCGCGTTGTCGAGGGACGTGCAGATCTCGTCGTACTCTTGGCGGGTCAGGGTGGCCGGATCCTGCTTTTTGTACTTCTCCACGATCCGGGCGTTGGTGCGCTCCTTGGTCATTCCTGCGGCCTCTGCCTTCTTGTAGAGGCGCGCGAGCTGCGCGTCGCTCAGACGGCCGGAGCCCTGCCCCTGACGGCCCTGTGCGGCCTGCTGGCGGCCTCCAGCGCCGGATCCTTTGCCCTGCGCGCCGAAGTCACTGTTGTCGGGGTCGTCCTCGCCTTGGTCGACGGTGAACTTCTCGAAAAGGTAGTATTTCAGGGCGTAGGTGTGGGCCGCGCCCTTGGCCTTGGCGGGGTCATCGTTCCAGCCGACGGCGTGGACGGTGGCCTCGATGGTCTCGTCGTCGTTGTCGAGGTTCAGCCAGCGGATCGTCAGGTCGGCCTCGTAGAGGAACATGAGCTTGTCGCCGTTGCGGGTCTTGGTCTGCATGGTGATCCAGTAGACCGGGTCGCCGTTCTCGGCGTGGCGCGTGGCTTGCTCGCTGATAACGTCGAAGTCGACGCCGAGCTCGTTCATTATGGGGGTGATCTTCTCCCACACGTCGTAGATCTTGGCGTACTTGTAGCTGACGCCGTCGCTGTGCTGCTTCTTGACGATCTCCGGGCAGGCTTTCCGCATTTCGACGAGCTTCTGCCGGAGCGTCAGACAGGCGGCTTCAGGAGGGGCCGCAGCAGCGGCCGCCTCGGTTTTCTTGGTTTCTGCCATATCGGTGCCTCCTTACACGTCGACCGTGAAGATGCCCGGGGTCTCGTAGACGGTGACGCCCTCCACGATCTCGCCGGTCTCGGTCAGAGTTGCGATGTCGCCGGTGTAGCTGAGCAGCTTCTTCAGATCGGCCCAGCGGGTTGACTCCTCGACCTTTACGAGCTCGCCGTAGCCGTTGGCCTTGAGCCACGGCACCAGCTTGGTCTCGTCGAGCTTGGTCTTGGTGGTGCCCTTCTTGAAGGTCAGCGTGCCGGAGAGGAGGCGGTACTTCTCCGTCGTTTTGGTCTCCTTGTGGGGGACGGTGGCGAAGAAGTCGGCCAGACAGCTCGTGAGGTACGAGGTGCCGTTCTCCATGCGCTTGCGGGCGGCGGCGACTTTCTCGTTGATGGCCGCGATCTGCTCGTCTGCCAGAGCCTTCAGACGGTCGTACTCGCTGCGCTCGTCGGCGATCTTGCGGATGGCCCAGTCGGCACAGCGGTCGTCGGTGATGCGGAACGGGGCGCGCTCGCCCTCTGCAACGGTGCCGAGGTCGACCTGCTCCAGCTCGTCCAGCGTGGCAGCAGGCAGCAGCTCGGGCTCCTGTGTGGTGGTGGCCTCGACGTCTGCCTGCTCGGCAGCGAGGGCCGCGGTGGTCTTATCGCTCATGTTGTTTCTCCTTTCTGATGGTGCTCGGCGGCTCTGGCGGCCGCGAGCTTGCTGTATTGTTCGTCTATCTCGATCCCGATGTACTGCCGGCCGGTTTTCGCGGCCGCAGCCAGCGTGGAGCCGCTGCCGGCGAAGGGATCGAGGATCAGGGCGCCGGGGATGGTGGTAGCTTCGATGAGCTGCTCCAGCAGCGCCACGGGCTTCTCGTTGGGGTGGGTGAGGCTCTGGTTTCCGACCTTGGCGCAGGCGATCAAGTCGTCCGGCCGTTTTCCCGGGAGCTCGTAGCGTCCCTTGGTTGCGAAGATGATGGCCTCATATCGCGGGGCAAAAGATCCTTTCAAGTCTCCCATGCCGTGCGCCTTTTTGTCCCACACGATGACCGACTTGACCGTCAGGCCAGCGAGACGCAGCGCGTCGATGAATACCTGCTGAACGTCCCAGCGGGTAAAACAGAGTACCCCCCCCCGCGTTTCACGACTCTGGCGGCATCATAGATCCACCAGATAAACGGGGCCTTGTCGTTGGCGATTTTTGCGAGACGGCTGGCCTTTTCTTTTCGGCCGCTTTGGTAGTCGATACCGTAGGGCGGGTCAGTGATGACCATGTCGACGCTGTCGGCCTCCATGTCACGCAGCACGGTCAGGCTGTCGCCGGTGATGACGGTGTTGGCTTGGATCATTTTTCAGCAGCCTCCTTTCTCTCGGTGACGTTGAAGGTGAGCATCACGCCGCAGGTGACAGGGGTGACGCTCTCGAGCTCGAGGTCGCGGCCGCTGCGGAGGTGCAGGGTCTCGCCCGGCTTCATTTCGGTGAGGTGTTTCATCTGGTACTCCTTTCTGCAAAGAAACGGTGCCCGCCTTCCTCGATGACGAAGATCTGGCTCTCGTGGAAGTCGCTGGTTACGAGGGCGGGGTTGTAGAAGTAGAGGATCGGCTCGTCCACGACGGTCTCGCCTCGGTCAAACACGGCCGCGACGGCGTCCTTGACGCGCTGCGTGGGATCCGGCCGGCTCTTGGTGTAGCTGTAAAGGACGACGGCCTCAGAGGGGTCGACGCCGCGCTTCTCGGCTGCGTTGAGGATGCACTGAGCGACGAGCATCTGCCCCTCGAAGGACTCCCCGCCGGCCTCGGCCATGACCACGCGCTCGACGCCGCGCTTCTCGGCTGCGTTGAGGATGCACTGAGCGACGAGCATCTGCCCCTCGAAGGACTCCCCGCCGGCCTCGGCCATGACCACGCGCTCGACG
>OMGW01000165.1_pt1 | contig 25532 bp, 18 predicted proteins | sample 1646131 | NCBI WGS metagenome assembly OMGW01 (sample SAMN05578588, study PRJEB25193) | human gut metagenome | biome: Human Microbiome; feature: human-associated habitat; material: feces | host: Homo sapiens | place: USA:Birmingham
AACAGAAACATAATATTTCGTTTATACCGTTTTTCTTTTTCATTACATATAAAATTCTGACTTGTGAGAGGACGCTTATATCTGCCCTTCACAACCCATAAAAGCACCACAAAATCTGCGACTCTACGTAAGTTAAACTCCGGTTACATCAGATCCGCTTTTTCAGGAAGGCGATAAATTTTTCAAAGTTCATTGGCGTTCCCTGTATTTTCTGTACTTCCAGCCGGTTTTTCTCATTGAATCCGACCAGAATGTTATGATTGGCCTCCGCAAGATAATCCATGATACCATCAATGTCAGATTTTATATTCTTCGGGCACTGGATATACAAATGCTTGTTGGCACTGATATGCAGTGTGTAGGAAATACTGAAATGATACCAGAAAAACTTATGGAGTGTGGAGTACTTGTAAATCCATATGATCTGGTCGATCGGGATGATCGCATTTCCGTAAACGGAGGTCTCGATAAAAAAGTGTTCTGTGATAAACATATCTTCCGTTGCGAGCTGAGGAAGCGTTGCAAGTTCCTCCTCCGCCTGGTCTAACAGCTTTTTCGGATTGCCGAATAAGGCGAGATCCTGGCAGCAGGGAGAGAGTACCGGGAAGAAAATAAACAGGATATAAAGTACGATACAAAGGATCGCATAAATACCTGTGCCAAATATGACTGTAAAAAGAATCGTATTTATGGTACGATTATAATCCGGTTCACTGATGTAATATCCGGAAACTTTGCTTGTGATCCCGCTTTCTGTCCAGCCGAGATCGTCCGACATATTTTTCAAAAGTGACTCGAAAGAAGCGGTGGACTTTTTGATCTTTCCGGTAAATTTTACCTCGTCAATGAAAGGAAGTCCCTCTTCACAGGTGGAAGGAGAAAGCAGTACGATGATACATTCATCATTCCGGATCGTGTAATAATAATAACCGGAAGTCCCGGAAAAGTTATTTCTGGTGTATCCTGTGAATTTTAAATCTGTCAGTGTGGTATGCATGTTGGCAGCGTCATTCCGGTAGGCAGATTCCAGTGGGACATCATCCGTCAGCTGCACCGGAAATAAAAGATCCGTCAGTGAAAATACATGCCATAGGACGATCACAATGATCAGATATACAATTGGTGAAAAAAGTCGCCGTTTATATAATGCTTTTATATTTTTTGTGATATAATGGTCGTAATTCTCGGGCATAAAAAACCTCGCTTTATACTATCGGGATATCAAAAGGAAAAAACCTTAAGAATATTGGATCTTGCTTCTCTAGTAGTATAAAGGTTCGTGAAAAAATAATCAAGGAGAGAAAACATTGGAAGCATACAGCAGTTTTGCACAGGTATATGATCTTTTTATGGATAATGTACCTTATGAGGAGTGGAGCAGATATCTTATCAGTCTGTTAAAGGAGTATCAGGTGACAGATGGCACCGTGGTGGAACTCGGTTGTGGTACCGGAAAAATGACAAGGCTTTTGGCAGATGCAGGCTATGATATGGTGGGAGTGGACAATTCTGCCGAAATGTTAGAGATTGCAGGAGAACGTCAGGAGGAAGAAGAGCGGAATGATATTTTATATCTTCTTCAGGATATGCGGGAACTGGAATTGTTTGGAAATATCCGGGCAATTGTAAGTGTCTGCGATTCGATGAACTATATCATGGAACCGGAAGATCTGAAAAAAGTATTTGAGCTGGTAAAAGAATATCTCGCAGAGGACGGTGTGTTTATTTTTGACTTGAACACCGTGCATAAATACCGGGATCTGATGGGAGAATGCACCATCAGTGAAAACCGGGAAGAGAGCAGTTTCATCTGGGAAAACTATTTTTATGAGGATGAGATGGTCAATGAGTATGACCTGACGCTTTTTATCCGGGAGGAAAGTGACCTCTATCGGAAATACGAGGAACTTCATTATCAGAAAGCCTATGAACTAGAGCAGGTGAAAGCACTGCTTCAGCAGGCAGGCATGGAATTTGTGGCAGCGTATGATGCGTTTACCCATGATCCGGTGACGGCAGAGAGTGAACGCATGTATATCATTGCAAGACCGAAGTGGATTTAAGGAGTATGGAATAACAGAACAGGCGATTGCCTAATATAAAATAACAGGAAAAGAGGAAAAACATGAACGATTATATTGTAAGAGCAACTGCGGCAGATCATTCTATCCGTGCATTTGCGATCACATCCAAAAACATTGTGGAGGAAGCAAGAAAAGACCATAACACAAGTCCGGTGATCACAGCAGCTCTGGGTAGATTATTATCTGGTGCAGCCATGATGGGAACGATGATGAAAGGTGAGAAGGATCTTCTCACGGTACAGATCCAGTGTCAGGGACCGGCGCAGGGGCTGACTGTGACAGCGGATTCCGCAGGACATGTCAAGGGATTTCCGAGAGTTGCAGATGTGGAACTGCCACCGAATGCATTGGGCAAATTAGACGTAGGCGGGGCACTTGGGCTTGGTGTCATGAGCGTCATCAAGGATATGGGTTTAAAAGAGCCTTATGTGGGACAGATCGCACTTCAGACCGGAGAGATCGCAGAGGATTTAACCTATTATTTTGCGACTTCGGAGCAGGTTCCTTCCGCAGTAGGACTGGGTGTTTTAGTAGATGTGGACGGTTCTGTAAAGCAGGCAGGTGGATTTATCATTCAGCTGATGCCGTTTACCCCGGATGAAGTTGTGGATGCATTGGAGAAAAAAATCAGTGAGATTGCGTCTGTGACTGAGATGTTGGAAGAGGGGAACACACCGGAGCAGATTTTAGAGATCATTCTGGGCGATTTTGGACTTGAGATCACGGATACACTTCCGGCAGCATTCCAGTGTGACTGCTCCAAAGAGCGCGTTTCCCGTGCAATCTCAACCTTGAGCAAAAAAGATTTAGACGATATTATCAACGATGGTGAAGCGATTGAAGTAAAATGCCAGTTCTGTAACAAGGCATATCATTTTGAAGTGGACGAACTGAAGGAGATGAGAAAGTAGTGAAACAGGGATTTGTCAAGGTGGCAGCCGTCACCCCGAAAATTGTAGTTGCGGATACGAAAGAGAACACCGCATTAATCTGCGCAGAGATTAAAAAGGCAGAGAAGGAAGGGGCAAAGATCATTGTACTCCCGGAACTTTGTATTACGGGTTATACATGCAGTGATCTGTTTTTACAGGAAAAAATGCTGCGTGAAGCAAGACAGTCGCTCCTTGAGATCGCTGCGTTTACCTTTGCATTGGATTGCATCGTGTTTGTGGGACTTCCACTCGAATACAACGGAAAGCTTTATAATGTGGCTGCCGCTGTGAGCAATGGAAAAGTGCTTGGTTTTGTGCCGAAAACATATCTGCCAAATTACAATGAATTTTATGAGGCAAGACATTTTACAAGAGGAATGGAAGAAACGGTGCAGGTAAGCCTCGGAGAAGAAGTGGTTCCAATGGGCAAAAAGTTATTATTTACCTGCCAGACCATGCCGGAACTGAAAATCGGCGTGGAACTCTGCGAGGATCTCTGGACGCCGGAACCACCGAGTATCCGTCATGCGTTAAACGGTGCGAATGTCATTGTCAATCTGTCAGCATCGGATGAGACGACCGGAAAAGACATTTATCGCGAGGAGCTGGTTGGCGGACAGTCTGCAAGGCTTCTGTGCGGCTATATTTATGCGAGTGCCGGAGATGGGGAATCCACGCAGGATGTCGTCTATTCCGCGCATAATATCATTGCGGAAAATGGAAGGATTTTAAAGAAAGCGAAACGTTTTGCGAATGAAACAGTTTATTCGGAGATCGATGTTTTGCGTCTGAACGCAGAGCGCCGCAGAATGACTACATTTGAAACCAGAATGGACGGTTACACGGAAATTCCATTTGCATTGAAAATAGAAGAGACGGAACTGACCAGATACATTGATCCAATGCCGTTTGTTCCGGGCAGTAAGACAGACAGAGAGCGCCGTTGTGATGAGATTTTATCCATTCAGGCGATGGGACTGAAAAAACGTCTGGAGCACACACACTGCAAATCTGCCGTGATCGGTATCTCCGGTGGATTGGATTCTACACTGGCATTGCTTGTGACGGTGCGTGCATTTGATCTGCTCGGCATGGATCATAAAAATATTAAGGCTGTGACAATGCCGGGATTCGGAACAACGGATCGTACTTACGATAATGCGGTGAGCCTCATCAAATGTCTCAATGCGGATTTTATGGAAGTCAGTATCAAGGATGCGGTCAATATCCATTTCCGGGATATCGGACAGGATCCGAAAGTGCACGATGTGACTTACGAGAATGGACAGGCACGTGAGAGAACCCAGATTCTTATGGACATTGCAAATAAGACCGGTGGTATGGTCATCGGCACAGGCGATCTGTCGGAGCTGGCACTCGGCTGGGCGACTTACAACGGAGATCATATGTCCATGTATGCGGTGAATGCGTCTGTGCCAAAGACACTGGTCCGCCATCTTGTCCGGTATTACGCGGATACCTGTGGCGATAAAGAGCTGGAAGCAGTTCTTCTAGATGTTTTGGATACACCGGTTTCACCGGAACTTTTACCGCCGGAGGATGGGAAGATTTCCCAGAAGACCGAAGATTTGGTCGGACCTTACGAATTACATGATTTTTATCTGTATCATATGCTTCGTCTTGGCTATGCGCCGGCAAAGATTTACCGTCTGGCGAAAGTTGCTTTTGCGGGAACTTATGATGATGAAACCATTTTGAAATGGTTAAAAACTTTTTACCGCAGATTTTTTGCACAGCAGTTCAAACGTTCCTGCCTGCCGGATGGGCCAAAAGTCGGAAGCGTTGCTGTCTCTCCGCGTGGAGATCTGCGTATGCCTTCGGATGCGTCTGCACGGATCTGGATGGAAGAACTGGAGGCATTAAACACCGAGAGGAGATAGCAGCATGCAATATCGGAAAGATAAATATGGAAACGATATTTCTGCGCTTGGCTACGGCTGTATGCGTTTTACGAAAAAGGGGAACAGCGCAGACCTTGACAAAGCAGAAAAAGAAGTGATGGCGGCAATTGAGGCGGGGGTCAATTATTTTGACACTGCCTACGTGTATGCCGGAAATGAAGTGGCAGTGGGAGAAATTTTACACCGGAATCATTGCAGGGAGAAAATCAACCTTGCCACAAAGCTTCCGCATTATCTGATCAAGTCGATCGATGGTGTGGAAAAAATGTTTCAGGAGGAACTGCGCCGCCTGCAGACCGATTACATTGATTATTACCTCATGCATATGCTGACGGACATTCCAACCTGGGAGAAATTGAAAAAACTGGGGATGGAAGAGTGGATCAGGGAAAAGAAAGCGTCCGGGCAGATTCGGCAGATAGGATTTTCCTATCACGGTAATTCCGCGATGTTCTGTCAGTTAGTAGATGCTTACGACTGGGATTTCTGTCAGATCCAGTACAATTATATGGATGAACATTCTCAGGCTGGTGTGGAAGGACTGCGTTATGCGAACCGGAAAGGACTTCCGGTTATTATCATGGAGCCGCTTCGTGGCGGACGTCTGGTGAACCTTCTCCCGGAATCTGCGAAAGAGTTATTCCGCAGGGATGAAAAACATCGCACTCCGGCAGAAGTTGCGTTGAAATGGCTTTACGACCAGCCGGAAGTGACCTGTGTGCTCTCCGGCATGAATTCCATGGAGATGGTGGAACAGAATGTAAAAACTGCCAGCGAGTCACTGGTGGGATGTCTCACACAATCCGATCAGGAGCTGATCGAAAAGGTAAAAGATGAGATTAAGAAAAATGTGAAGGTCGGTTGCACCGGATGTGGATATTGTATGCCATGTCCGCGTGGAGTGGATATTCCGGGAACTTTCCGCTGCTATAATGCGATGTATTCCGAAGGAAAAAAATCGGGAAGAAGAGATTACCTGCAGTGTACTGCATTTCGAAAAGATACGAGCAGTGCATCCCAGTGTATTTCCTGTGGAAAGTGTGAGACGCATTGCCCGCAGCACATTGAGATCCGCAAGGAGCTGAAAAATGCCGCAGCAGAACTTGAGGATGTGAAGTATAAAGTTATGAAAACAGGAATCCAGCTACTGAAATTGTGGTAAAAACATAGTTAGATCTGTCCTGGCTTGCGCACCGGTTTTGCAACGGTGACAGCAGCCCAGTTGGTTGTGTATACAACGGAGTACATAAATACGGCAAGTACCATACCGGTGACAACGTCGAAAACGGAGTGCTGTTTCAAAAACATTGTGGATAAGATAATGAGTACCATCAAAACAGCGGAACCATAGCGTACAGCTTTGTTCTTTTTGAAATTGTCACTGTGCCATACGGCAATATTCACGGCGATGGAGTTAAAGACATGTACGCTTGGAAACAGGTTTGTCGGTGTATCCGTTGCATACAGCCATTTTACCATCTGGATAAAAATATTATTATGTTCAAAATAAGCTGGTCTCAGATAGTGACCATTCGGATAGATCGTTGAGATCACAAGGAAAACGGTCATTCCGGTAAAAAGCATTGCACAGAGTTTAAAATATTCATCTTTATTTTTGAGATAAAAATATCCGACTGCCCATGCGACATATCCAAACCATAAAAGATAAGGAACAATAAAGTATTCACAGAATGGGATCATGTCATCCAATGCGGTATGGATCACATGAAAATGTGTGGTCACAGTTCGTTCCAGATGATGAAACCATGGAAAATAGATACAAAAATAAAGAAGCAAAAAACCATGTCTGTTTTTCTCGATAAAAGCATTGAGCCTGCTTTTCATATCTGTCTTCAAAATATCACCTTCCTAACACATTTTTATAAAAAATAAATTCTTTTTCCTTACATTGTGCGATTATAGCATAGTGATTTTTAGGAAACAATTCCCTTTCTCTTTTTTTAAGAAAGATTATTGAATATTTAAAGATTTCTTAAGGTAAATGTCTGGTTTTTGTGCAACCTTACAAACAATTTCAGAAGAAAAATTTTACCATCATTGTTACGAATTGAAACAAATTCATTACGCAAATATTACGATTGCCGCAAATTGTTGACAAAGCCCTTTTTCTACCTATAATAGAGTATGGTTTTGCTGAAAATAGGCGCATATTGATACGTCTTTTTGAATAAGCTACAAAAGAGTGAGAGGAAAAATTATGAAAAAAGAAAAAAAGGATCTGACACAGGCAAATACGGCAGTAAAATCCAGAGACAAAAAGAAGATTTTTATGACGATTGGAATTGTCGTGGCATGTCTGGCTGTTGTTTATGTTGGATTTGGAATCTTTTTCCAGAGCCATTTCTGCTTTGGTACGACCATCGATGGAATAAAAGCCGGTGGTAAGTCGGTAGAAAAGATGGAGCAGCTCATCACAGAGGAGATTGACAGCTATGTGCTGAATCTCGTGGAACGTGAGGAGGGACAGGAAAGCATTGCAGGAGATGCTATTCAAATTGCACCGGTGTTCAATGGCGAAGTGGAAGAATTATTGAATGGACAGAATGGTTTCGCATGGGTGGTTACACTGTTTAAACATGAGAATCTGGAACTGGCTAAGGTTGTGACATTTGATGAGAATGCATTGGACAGCGAGCTTCAGGCGTTAAACTGTATGCAGGCTGGTGCACAGCGTGAACCCGTGGATGCAACGGTTTCAGCGTACACAGCAGATGGATATTCTTTAGTTCCGGCAGATTATGGTACGACCATTGATAAAAGTGCATTCAAAAAAGCGGTGGAGGATTCCATTTTAGTTCTCGCAGATGAACTTGATCTGGATGAGGCAGACTGTTATGTGAAGCCGAAGGTTGAAGACGATAATGAAAAACTGTTGGCAGTCATTGATGAGATGAACAGCTATGTGGGAACTACGATCACTTATGATTTTGACGTTGCAAAAGAAGTGCTGGATGGGGAGCGTATTTCCGAGTGGCTTTCCGTGGACGATGATTTAAATCTTGTGGTGGACGAGGAAGGTGTTCTTTCCTTTGTAAAGGAGCTTGCAAGTAAATATAATACCTGTTATAAACCGAAAGAGTTGAAAACATCTTATGGTTCCACTGTGACGATCTCCAATGGACCTTATGGATGGAAAATCAACAATTCCGAGGAAGTGGCACAGATTTTAGATGATCTGAAAGCCGGAAAAAAAGTGGAACGTGAACCGGTTTATTCCCAGACTGCGAACAGCCATGGCGAAAATGATTACGGTAATTCCTATGTGGAGATTAACCTTACTGCACAGCATTTGTTCCTTTATAAAGATGGTGTGCTTGTGACAGAGTCTGATTTTGTATCCGGAAACGTGGCAAAAGGGCACGCAACACCAGGCGGAGCATTTATGCTTACCTATAAAACATTGAATGCTGTTTTACGTGGACCGGATTATGAAACTCCTGTTACATATTGGATGCCATTTAACGGCGACATCGGAATGCATGACCTGACTTCCAGAAAAGCTTTTGGAGGAGATATTTATAAGACAAGAGGTTCTCATGGATGTATCAACCTTCCATATTCGGCAGCCAAGAAAATCTATGAGACAATCGACAAAGGATACTGCGTCCTTGTTTATAACCTTCCGGGAACAGAAAGTGATACTGTGAAACAGAAAGAGGCAGCTGCGGTTGTAAATACGATCAACAGTATCGGAACTGTTACATTAGAAAGCGAACCTGTTATCGTGGCAGCAAGAGCAGCATACGATGCGTTATCGGATACAGCAAAGAGTTATGTTACCAATTATCAGACACTTGTGGATGATGAGGCGGCACTGGCAGCCTTAAAGAGTGGCGCAGCAGCGGCTGCACAGCAGCCTGCGGCAGATCAAACAGCCCCTGCAGATGGCTCAACAGTTGCTCCTGCAGATCCTGCAGCGCAGATGCCGGATGGAACTGTGGCACAGTAAGCGGAGTTTGGAGCATTTTGGCATATGCCGATTGTGATGTTATAGGATATCTATAAATTTTAAAATGAAATTTTCACAAAAAAGAGAAGCAAAAATCAGAGGAAAAATGATTTTTGCTTCTCTTTTTTGTGACAGAACAAATGTTCTTGATATTGTGGTACATTTATATTATAATAAGAAAATACATTTGGAGGTCACAAAATGAAGAACACAAGTTATAAAAATAAACAATTCGGACTTTTAGGAATGGCTTTTTTAAGCGTGGCTGGCATTGCCGGATGTTCCAAGGTGGAACTGGCACAGAGCACAGTGACACTGGAGCTTGGCGATGAGCTGTCGGAAAATGTTGAAGATTATCTGCAGAATCCGGATGAGAAAATCTTAAAGGGTGCAAGCCTTGATCTGTCAGCAGTAGATGAAACAAAAGTTGGTTCGTACAATGCTGCCGTTGCATATGATGGGAAAAATTATCCATTTACGGTAGAAGTGAAGGACACGACTTCACCGCAATGCGAAGCAAAAGATTATATCTACATGCAGCCGGGAACCCTGACCATGGATGATCTGGTAACGGAGATCAAAGATGCATCGGAAACTTCCAGCGGAATTGTATCTTGTGAGCAGAAGGAGGATCTTGTAGTCTGTGATTATGATGATATGCTGCAGGAAAAAGCGGTGGTAGATACTACTGATTCGTATGATGGAGCAGACTATCAAGAAAGTGTTCAGTTGGATGATGAAGGCTGCTATGAAGTGACAGCACAGGTAAAAGATAGTGAAGGCAATTTTACAGATATAACATTAAATGTTTACGTGGATGGCACAGCTCCAGAGCTGGCACAGAATGTGATCGATCTGGATGTGGATGCATCCGGGATCAGTATTGACGACATCAACACGGATGATGCGGAAAAGATTGCAGACATGCTGCATGAGCTTCCGGATTTTTCAAATGCGGAGTGGGCGGCAGCCAGTGATGCATTTTGTGGAGACAATGCGATCAGCTACGAATTTGAGCAGAAATCTTTTAATCTGCAGAAAGAAAACCCGGTTGAAGTATTAAATGTACACTGCACAGTGCAGGATCAGGCTGGAAACGAAAACGAGGCAGATTACGAAGTGACGGTTACATACACTGGACTGGATGCAGAGGCTTTGTTGGAAAAGACAGGTTTGATCTTACAGACAAGTGATGTTACTGCAAATGAAAAGAAATCCGGCAAAAGTGATAAGAAATCTGGAACTACAAATACTCAAAATCAAGTATCTCAGGCTAGTGGAAAATCCAATACTAACAGTTTGGGTATTACAGATGATGAATTAGTAGAAATGTTTAATTCAATGACACCTGACGAAATAGATGAATTTTTAAATTCTTTATTTGAAGATAACAGCAATGATAATTCAAATATATCTGGATATTATGATAGTAATTATGCTCAACAGGTATTTGCAATGGTAAATCAGGAAAGAGCAAATAATGGTGTGGATGCATTAACATGGGATAGCAGTATGGCTTCATACTCTGATCGAAGGGCAATGGAAATCACTACGGATTTTAGCCATAATTCTGCAGGTGGAAAAATGAACGTAGGAGAAAACATCGCAGAAGGGGCTATTTCACCGGAAATGGTAATGGATGGGTGGATGCGAAGTGATGGACATCGTGCCAATATTTTAAATGCAAGTTACACAAAAATCTCTGTTTCATGCTATTATGATGGCTCAACTTATTACTGGGTACAGAATTTTGCTTATTAAAAGCATTCCTTTAAAAATTTAATAAATTGCACTGATTTTATTGGTTTGGTATAATGAATGAGGTGCTACGAGAAAACGGTAGGCGGTTAAGCCCTCAACAGAGGGACTGGACCCTCTGATTACATAGAGATCTTCGAAAGAGGAAATTTGTTGACGGAGGGATGCAAGATGGTTACATATTCAGACTTGTTTGAATTTGTTATAATGCTGATTGCGTTTGCTACTTTTATTTATAAAATTAGCAAAAAAAATAACCGCCAACCTGGGAATTGGCGATTATTTAAGATAATTAATCAATAACCGGGCTAACCGTCTATCGGTAGCACTTTTACTATTATAATAGCAACGAGACATCTAAAAGTCAAGTTGAGAAAAATAAAAACATATAATCATTAACAGTCCGGTTATTCGCATTTTTTAGTGCGATGCCGGATTCTTTTTTTATGTTCAAAATAAGAAAATGAGCATTTTTATACTTTAATTGGTTAAAATTCACAAAAATTTGGACGAGATTTCGGGATTTATTACGTATAGAATAATACAATATTTTAGAATACAATAGAAATGCGAAAAAAAACGAAAACATGTGAAGAGGGGGATTGTTATAGAATCACATGTAAGTAGGGGAGAAAAAGGAGAAGGAAGAATGAGAAAGTTAACGAAAAGCTTTCAAAAGAGGCAAAGCATTGCAAGCAGAGTACTGTGTTTTCTGCTAGTGCTTGCAATGGTAGTAACAATGGTTCCGGCGCTTGGCGGCGGAAACAGTACGGTTCAGGCAGCGGAGAAAGAAAAGAATCTGACGATCCACTTTATGATGCCGTCAAATTGGGGTTGGACAACGCCGGCAATACAGTTTTGGGGTGGAATAGCAACAGTGACGGGAAATACGAATACGGAAAGTGTGGACGGTACAGAGATACCGGGCTGGGATGGAGCCAAAGCCTTTTTCATGACACAGGCAGGTGATACAACAGAGTATACACTGAGTGTCAAAGGCACTTTTACAGGTTTTCAATTCCTGGATTTTGATAATACCAGAAATAATATAAATCCCGGATATAATTCAAAATTATCACAGTATACAGAAGATAAACCGACCGATGTTTATTATATTCAGAAAGATGGAGCATGGGCATATTATCTGGATGCAGATGGAACAACAGTAGTTCCGGATTTACCGAAGACGGAAACAACTTTTCTTTTAGTAGGAAATATTCCGGGAATGGCATGGGATCCAAGTGCAAAGCCAAATTTTGTGAAATCAATTGAAAATGAAAATGTTTATAGTATTACATTGAATGCTATTCCAGCAGGAAAGTATCAATATAAAATTTTAGAGGATGCGGCAACCGAAGGATGGAATAAATATTGGGCGCAAAATGATGGCAATTTGAGTTTGAACCTTAATGCACCGGCAGATGTCACATTATCCTTGGATAAAACAGATAAGACAAAGGAAACTAAGGTAAATATCGCATATATAAAAGATCTTGTGGTAGAAGTACCTGCGCAGATTCAAAAAGGTGTTACGATGGAACTTCCGGTAACAGGAACTTATTATGGTGACGATGGAAATGTTCAGAATGGAGTGAGTGTTACATATACAGCAAAAACAGAGGGAATTACTTTAAATGGTAACGAAATTTCAGTTCCTATATCTTACGAGGGAACGGAAGTTACGATTGCAGCTACTTATAATGGAATTGAAAAAGAGATAACTATTCCAGTGGTAGAGGTAGTTTATCATTACACCATTTACTATTACGATTTTGATGAAACACATATGTCAGAAAATGCATCTGATTTATGGATCTGGCAGAAATCCGGTGCGGGTGCAACAGCCGGAACTCTTTTCACTGCAAAGGAAAAACTTTCCGATGGAAATGAGTGGCTGCGTGCAGATGTGACACTCCCATATACCGACGTCCAGATAATTCCAAGATCTAAAGACGAGTGGAAATGGCAGGGAGATACGGTTTTATACAATAACAGCGCAACAGCCGAAAACGTCACACTCTATATTGTATCCAACAGCAATCAGGCGTACACAACACTTCCGGAACTGGTTAAGCCAAAATCACGCAGCATCATGATCGAGTACGACAGACCGGCAAAGGATTATGAGGGCTGGAACATTTTTACATGGAACAGTGGATTCGGCTCTGAGGTATCTGTAGCATTTGCAGACATCAATGGAAAAATGGTTGCCAAAATTCCGGTAAAAGATTCGCAGGCAGATCTGATGTTATCTTTCTGTATGAGACAAAGTACTACTGACAATGAGTGGGCAAACAAAGACGGCGGAGATCATTATGTGACGATTCCGGCAGGACAGTCATTGGTCAAAGCAGTGTTTACGCAGGGAGAGGGAATCACAGAGGTATTGCCATACAATGCAGGTTACGAGATGGATGGAGCTAATGATACGATCCATTTTTACTTCAGAAACGATGCACTGGCAGCAGAAAACAATCTTGCTTCTTTAGACGGCAAAGTCAGTGTTGTTGTCAACGGACAGACCTGCCAGATGACTTATGATGCAGCAAATGACCGCTTTGGATACGATTTTACTGGCGTTTCCACTGGTGATTACTATTATTATTATGTGGTAAATGGAAAAGAGGAATTAGATGCATTTAATGATGTAACTGCAAACGACAGCAATGGAAAAGAATGCAGCGTATGCCATTTCAAAAAAGCAAATGTGAGCGTAGAGGCTTCTTTATCACAGTATGCAATGGATTACAATGACAACAATGTGTTATCCGTAAAATTGACTGCAAAAGACGGAGAAGGTCTTGAAACATCTGAAATTGCTGCAATCACAGCCGATTTGAGTGAATTAGGATTAAACAGGGAATTTGCGATTGATCCGACACTCATGGAAGGAACAATCTCCTGCCTGAATACGGTAGCCGCAGGAGAAAAAACGATTCCTGTCACAGTGAAAGATATTTATGGAAATGTATATACAACAGCGACAAATGTTACCGTCACAGAGCGCAAAAAAAGTGCCGGAGATTTTGACTGGGATGAGGCAGTGATTTATTTTGCAGTGACAGACCGTTTCTTTGACGGAGATGCAAGCAACAATGATGCATACGGAGTTGGAGATTATAACACAGGCGAAAAAGGCGGATCCAGCTATCACGGTGGAGATTTTGCCGGATTAAACCAGAAACTGGATTATTTAAAAGATCTGGGTGTGAACACAATCTGGATCACTCCAATCGTAGAAAATATCACAGAAGATCAGCATGATAATAAGACAGATACCGCTACCTATGGCTATCATGGTTACTGGGCAAGCGATTTCACAAAGTTAAACAAACATCTTGGAACAGAGCAGCAGTTCAAAGCATTACTGGATGCCGCTCACAGCAAGGGAATGAAAATCATGGTGGACGTTGTGTTAAACCATGCAGGTTACGGTACAGAAAAATACTTCAACAGTATTTTAACAGATGCAGATGGAAACAGTATTTCCATGATCCGTGACTCCAACAACACGATCAGCGGTGATGATAAATATGATTCATTGTCAGATCTGCCTGATTTTGTGACAGAAAACAAAGCAGTGACAGACCAGCTTGTTACATGGCAGACCGAGTGGATGTCAAAATACAGTATTGACTATTATCGTGTGGATACTGTAAAACATGTAGAGACAACGACATGGGAAGCTTTCAAAAACTCGCTGACCAAAGTAAATCCTGATTTTAAAATGATAGGAGAGTATTCCGGTGCAGGATATGCCAATAATGCGGGAGAACTTGGAACCGGAAGCATGGATGCACTGTTAGATTTTGATTTCAATGATTTTGCACAGAAATTCGTAACCGGAGATATTTCTGGTGTGGAAAGTTCTTTACAGAAACGAAATGGTGCGATCAATAACACTGCTACAATGGGAAGCTTTTTGAGCAGTCATGATGAGGACAGCCTTCAGTATAAGCTTGTAAATGAGAGTAAACTCAGCGAAGAAGAAGCTTACAACCTGATGAAAGTGGCAGCAACACTTCAGATTACCGCAAAAGGCCAGCCGGTGCTCTATTATGGAGAGGAGATCGGACAGGGTGGAGCCAACAACTGGCCGCTCCAGACAAACCGCCGAGACTTTGACTGGACAGAGTTGGAAAAACAGAAAGCAGACAGCAACAGTATTTACAACCATTACAAGACAATGCTTGCAATCCGTAATACATACACAGATGTATTTGCAAGAGGAAACAGAAGTACAGTGGCAGCTTCTGACGCAGAAGGTTACGAAGTGATCAGCAGAAGTTATGGAAACAGCACCTTATATGTAGGAATGAATGTGAAAGAGGCAGAGAAAGAAGTAGTGATCCCGGTAGCAGAGAGTGCTGGAACAGTTCTTACAAACCTTTATGACGGAAAAACTTACACAGTTTCTGCTGACCAGAACGTTTCTGTTACCATTCCAGCAGCAAAAGACGGTGGTACAATTGTTCTGACTGCGGAGAAAAAAACAGAACCGGCTCCGGATATTACAACAGATGATAAAAAGCCAGATGGAAAAACAACAGAGGATCATAACGGAAATCAGCAGACATCAGGAAACAATTCCAGCCAGGTCAATTCTGCAGTCCAGACAACTCCAAAACAGGAAGAACAGGCTGTAGCAGAAGTAACCGTGCAGGAGGAGAGTTTTGCAAATGTGATCGAGGCAGTGAATAAGGCAAAAACCGGAAGTAAAATCCGTGTAAACCTGTTAAAGACAACCAAAATCCCAGCAAATGTGTTCGAGAGTATCAAAGGAAAAGATATGAACGTAACCTTCAAGGTAAGTGATCAGGCCAGCTGGATCATCAATGGAAAAGATATCACCGGTAATGTGACAGCACCAATCGATCTTGGTCTGGTTGTGGGAACAAGTGATATTCCAAAACAGAAAGTGACAGCGCTGGCAGACGGAAATGAAACCATCCAGCTCTCTTTAAATTATGACGGAGTATTTGGCTTTGAGGGAATATTGAGACTTTCCGTTGGCAAGGACTACAGTGGAAAAATAGCAAATCTTTATTACTATAATGAGACAACCGGTAAGTTTGAGTATTATCAGGCAGCACAGGTAAAAGAAGATGGTACTGTAGACTTCAAGTTCTCACACGCATCCGATTATGTCATCGTCTTAAATGAAACAGATATGAGCCAGACGACAGGCAGCGTGATCGCAAGTCCGAAGACTTCGGATAACACACCGATCGCAGCAGCAGTGATATTATTACTGTTTGGCTGTGCGTTGATGGGAACCGCATACAGAAAAAATAAAAACTTCTAAATGAAATTCATAAGATGTCACTAAAAAAATATGCCGCACGAAAAAATACCTTTTCGTGCGGCATATTTTGTGTGTGTGAAGGAAAAATTAATTTTCTTCCACGATCACCACGCCCCATGGTTCCGGCGAAAACGAATGACTTGTGAGAGGACGCTTATATCTGACCAATCAACGTTATGAACCGCACCACAGAATCTGCAATTTACGTTATGGAACTCACGGTTATGGGATGAATGCCTGCTACAAGTGAAAGTTCCCAATCATAATTCAACCTGTTATTTTGATCATAAGCAGCAAGATATTCGATAGGCTCTAAATCTCCAACAAAACATTCACCTCTATCTGAAATCAGGGATATGCACTGCCAACATGGAATCTGATCCATAAATTTCCATTCAGACAAAATTAAGAATTTCATAAACTTTTGTATCTTGCTTTTCCATAAGGACTTCTATATTCTGAAATTATAGAAAAAACGTCCGCAGAAAGCGGCATTTTATGGGAGGAACGCATATGAACCGAAGTTTATGGAGAAAGGCGGTGGCACTGACACTTACAGTCGCAATGACAGCAGGGCTCACTGCCTGTGGCGGTGGCGGCAACAGCACATCCGCAGACGGAAATAAGAGATATTTCAAAGCAGATTATCTGAGTGATCTGCCGGACAGTTTTAATGATACGACAAGTAATATACAGTTTAAGGGAGATGTGATGTATTACACTTCCAGCAATGCGGACTACACAAAATCCGGACTGTATTCCTATAATCTGATAACCGGAGAAAATGCACAGCTTTATGAGCAGGCGCAGAGTGACGGCAGTGGAAACAGCAGCTGGGTGTCAGGATATACCGTGGCAGACAGCGGAGAGGTTTACCTGTTTGTGACGAAGAACCAGATGGATGAATCGAGTGTCACCGAGGATTATTCGGATGCAACACTGGATGATGTGTTAAGTTATATGGCAGACCAGTGGGGATACAGTGACGAGGATGCAGAAAAGGACTGGAATGATTATTATGCAAAAGATTATACGGATGAGGACGGCAATGTAAACTATGGCAGATTTCTGTTGGCACAGAATGCGAGATTCATTCAGACCTCTTCCATTCTCAAAGTGGACACATCCGGAAATATTGCGTTTGAACAGGACATGGATCTCGGAGCAAATGCAGAGAATGTAAGCTGTAACGGGATAGCAGTGGATAAGGAGGGAAACCTTTATCTTGCCCTGAATACATGGTCCAATAATGACAGTGGCAACAGCGTCAGCTCAGATGAATATTTTACACTTGTAATAGGAAAGGACGGCAGCCAGAAGGGCAGAATCCCATCGGATGGATATACATCCAGACTGGTCGGGCTTGCGGACGGAACGGTTGCCTCCATCGGATATGGGGATGCCGGATGTGAGCTGCGGCCGTTAGATGCCGGCGCAATGAAAGAACAGACAGACAAGGCAATTGAAGTCCCTTCCGATACAGTCTCTGTGTTAGATGAGAAGAATCTGCTGGTCACAGAGGGCAGCAGTGTTTATAAGTACAATCTGGATACAAAGGAAAAAGAGGAATTTTTCAGCTGGATGGACTGTAATATTTCCAGCTCCAGCGTGAACAGCTATGGAGTCCTGTCCGATGGAAGGATCGCAGCTTATCTTCAGAACTGGAACTCCAACGGAAACCAGACGGAGATCGCACTGATCAAAGAAGTGGATGCCAGTGAAGCGGCAGATACCGTAAATCTCACACTTGCCTGCATGTGGACAAATTCAGACGTGGAGGAGAAGGTGATCGCATTTAACAAGAGTCAGGATAAGTATCATATCACAATGAAGTCTTATGGAGACGGCGCAGAGGACTACGAGGATGCAGTGAACAGCTTCAACACGGCAGTGACATCGGATTCCAACATGGATCTGGTACTTTTTAACGATTATTCCCAGGCGATCAATTTTGCATCCAAAGGATTAAATGTGGATCTGTATGGACTGCTGGACAAAGACACGGAACTTTCGAGAGATGATTTCCTTCCAAATGTACTCACTGCATGCGAGTATGATGGAAAACTGGCGATCCTGCCGCAGACCTTTACGTTACAGACGGTGATCGGAAAAGCGGATGATGTCGGAACGACACCGGGATGGACCGTGTCGGATATGAAGGCGCTGCTCGCATCCAAACCGGAAGGAACACAGCTTTTCTGGGGTATGGACCGGACGTCTGCATTGACAGCACTGATGAGTCTCGGCTATAATGATTTTATCAACTGGGAGGATGCAAGCTGTAATTTTGACAGTCAGGAATTTATAGATGTATTGGATTTTGCAAATATGTTCCCGGAAGAGTTTGAATATAGAGATGATATGGAAGACAGCACGGTTCTGATGAGTCAGGGAAAACAGCTTTTAGATACTTATTATCTCAGTGATTTTGAGCAGGTACAGATGTACCGTGCGATTTTTGGAGGTCCGACAACATTTATTGGTTATCCGACCAGCGAGGGAAACGGAGCAATGCTGAGTCTGAACAATATTATTGGAATTTCCAATAGCTGTAAGGATGTCGATGGTGCATGGCAGTTTTTAAGGACATTTTATCTGCCAAAGAAGAGCAGCGATGGCGACAGTGATTACACTTATGGATTTTCTATTAGAAAAGACGATTTTGAAAAATATTGTCAGAACGCAATGAAAGCAGACTCTGACGGCGGAAGCACCTGGGGCTGGGGGGAATTCGAAGTTGAGATCCAGCCGGCGACACAGGAGGATGTAGATCAGGTAAAAGATCTTGTATACAATACAACCGCTGTTTCCGGTGCCGTTTCCGATGATATCACCAATATCATCAATGAGGAGGCAGCAGCCTATTTCTCAGGACAGAAGTCCGCAGAGGATGTGGCAAAAATTATCCAGAGCAGAATGCAGGTATATTTAAGTGAGACGAAGTAAGAAAAAGGATTTTAGTAAGGTTATAAAAAAACAGAATAAATCATGGTTTCATAGGCTGGTGCCAGGAGCGTTCCTGGCACCGAGCGTTCTGGGAGTACTGTTATTTTTTGTACTCCCATTTCTTGTAGTGATCTATTTTTCCTTTGTGAATAATCCGGTGGCAAAAAAGTTTGTGGGACTGACAAATTACATCAATGTCATTCAAAATGGGGCATTCCGGACAGCAGTTGGAAATACACTATTTTTTTCGGTAGTGGCAGTGCCGCTTGCAGTGATCCTTGGCATGGCACTCGCATTTCTTCTGGATGCGGGCATTCCGTTAAAAAGTGAACTGCGGAGCTGTTTTCTGACACCGCTTATGGTGCCGACAGCGTCTATCGTGCTGATCTGGCAGGTGCTTTTTGATTACAATGGTGTTGTGAATGTGGCAGTGCAGAAGTTCGGCGGAGGGCAGGTGGACTGGCTGAAATCATCCGCAGGTCTTTTCGTTGTCATTCTCCTGTTTTTATGGAAAAACTTAGGATATAATATGATCCTCTTTTTATCTGCCATGGGAAATATCCCGAAGGATATCATTGAAGTAGCAGAGTTAGACGGGGCAAACCGCTGGCAGATTTTTATACATGTAAAATTGCGGTATCTGTCACCGACGATCATGTTTGTGACAATACTTTCCATGATCAATTCGTTTAAGGTATTCCGTGAGATTTATCTTCTGACAGGAGAATATCCGTATGGCGCACTTTACATGTTGCAGCATTATATGAACAATACGTTTGCTTCGGCAGATTACCAGAAACTTTCCACGGCAGCAATTTATATGTCCTTTGTGATGATCGTCATTATGGGAATTTTATTTTGGGTGGAACATCATTTTGGAAAGGATTTGGAGGAAGAATGAAAAAGAGATCAGAACGAAAAAAATTATGTATCCGCATCTGCCTGACGGTGATCGCAGTGGTTACGGCGCTGATTTTTATCATGCCGATCGTTCTTACTATCAGCAATTCGTTTATGTCGGCAGCGGAGATCACCTCCAACTATGGTTCTATTTTCCAGAAAACGGATACAGGGGGCAAGCAGTACATCTCCCAGACAGTAAACCTCAAGTTTATACCGGATATGGTGACTTTCTCACAGTATGCGACCGTGTTATTTAAGAGTCCGGACTACCTGTTGAAGTTTTGGAATTCCGTGATCTTAGTGGTGCCGATCGTGGTATTCCAGCTGGTGGTGGCAGTGCTCGCCGCATATGGTTTCACAAGGACCAGAGGAAAACTTTCCGCAATCGTCTTTTTTGCATATGTGATCTTAATGATGATGCCATATCAGGTTACACTGGTGCCAAATTATCTGGTCTTAAACTGGATGAAGCTTCTGGATACGAACTGGAGTATATGGCTTCCGGGTATTTTTTCCCCGTTTAGTGTGTACCTGATCACAAAGTATATGAGACGAATACCAGTGCCGCTCATCGAGGCGGCGAAGATTGACGGAGCCAACGAGTTTCAGGTCTTTACAAAGATATGTATTCCAATCTGTAAGGGCGTGATCACAACCTGTGCGATTCTGGTATTTATGGATTACTGGAATATGGTGGAACAGCCACTGCTGTTTTTTACCGATACAGATAAATACCCGTTGTCGATTTTTTTGTCAAAGATCAATGCGCAGGAAGTGGGACTGGCATTTGCAGTGGCGACCTTTTATATGATCCCAAGCCTTTTGATTTTCCTGTATGGTGAGGATCAGCTGGTAGAGGGTATCGCTTATCAGGGCGGTGTCAAAGGATAGAAAATGGAGAGTTAAAAAGATGACAGATAGAAAAGATAAAATAAAGAATATCACAATTATATTTTTATTGGTGATGCTGATACTTACCTTTTTTTCCAATACGATCATGAATTATTCGCTTGTGGAAGTCAGCACACAGCAGGTGACAAGCGGTCAGATCACTTCCAAGGTGCGCGGAAGCGGTTCTGTGGAGGCGAGTGAGAGTTATTCCGTCACGATCGAGGAAACAAGGAAGATCGCAACGGTCAACGTGAAAAAGGATGCGGAAGTAGCAACCGGAGATTTACTGTTTACCTTAGAGGATACAGACAGTGATGAGTTAGATGCTGCAAAGAAGAGTTTAAACGAGGCACAGGCAGCCTATGAATCCGCAGTGCTTACCGCAGGGATCACAGTGGCAGAGCGTCAGAGCATTGAAGCCGGAAAGGGATCAAGCCTCACCCAGAAACAAAATGAGATCGCAGCAGCAAATCAGAGAGTGAAGGATGCGCAGGCGGCAGTGGATGCTGCACAGGCAAGTGTCGATAAGATCAAAGCACAGATTGATGCGGTCAGCAACTCAACGGCAGACACGACTGCAGAGGAAAAGGCAGTGTTAGATGCAGAGAAAAAGAACAGTGAGGCGCAGGATAGCCTGACGAGTGCGGAGAGTACTTATACGCCGGTGAAGAGTGCGTATGATGCGGCACTTTCAGGTCTGCAGAGCGCACAGAGTGCGTATGATGAGGCTGTGGCAGAGTATAATGCTGCAAAAAAAGCATATAACGATGAAACTGATGCTACAAAAAAAGCGTCAAAAAAGGATGCTATGGATGCGGCTGAATTAGCAATGAACAAGGCAAAACGCCAGTTAGATACGGCCCAGTCCACTTTTAACACCTGTCAGGCGAACTTAAACAAAGTCCAGGGTTCCTATGATTCTGCAAAGTCCGCAGCAACCGACAGCAAGAATGCTCTGAGCAATGCAAACTACAATCTCTCCGTGAAAAAACTGACCGGCACGAACACCGCGGAAGCAAACAATCTGCAGGCGCAGCTGAACACGGCAACGGCGGCACTGACCGATGCAAACACTGCATTGACCAGTGCAACCAATGATCAGAAAAAAGTGACCGATAAGATCAGTGGCGAGGTGACGATCGCATCTGCCTATAAAACAATGACAGATCTTCAGGAAGAAGTAGCAAAATTACAGGCAAAATCCATCGGAACAGAGATCACATCACCAATATCAGGAACTGTTACTGATATTTCAGTGACAGCAGGAACTACGGTCAACGCCAACGATGTCATGATGACCATTCAGCCGGAAAACAAAGCGTATGTGTTACAGTTCTCTGTGACTGAAAATCAGGCAAAGAAGGTCAGAGTCGGAGATACGGCGGAAGTACTGAATAACTGGTACGGAAATAATGTTTCGGCAGTCGTGTCAGCCATCCGCAAAGATCCACAGAACCGTTCCAACAGTATTATCATCTGTGACATGAAAGGGGATGTGTCAGTCGGAGACAGCTATACACTGTCTATCGGGGAGCAGAGCTCCAACTATGACACGATCGTACCGACGAGTGCTATCCGGGAAGATTCTAATGGAAAATTCATTCTGATCATAGAGTCAAAGAGCACACCGCTTGGAAACCGCTACTATGCGAGACGCGTGGATGTGGATGTTATCACATCAGACGATACAAAATCAGCAGTGACCGGAGCTTTGGAAGGTTATGAGTATGTGATCACAACGACTACAAAACCGATCAAGGAAAACGAACAGGTACGTCTGGCATCAGAATAAGCAGAAAGGAATGACACATGAGGGTAAAGCAGTACAGAAAAATACTTCTATTAGTGCTGATGATATGTGCTGCCATTCTTTTCGGCTGTGTGGAACGGGCACTCGGCAGACAGCTTTCCACACAGCAGATCGCATCAGAGTGGTCAGCAGAAGACAGTTATGCACAGATTTCCTGCTTTTTTTCCAAAGATGCAGCAGTGACGAAGGACTATGTGATACAGCTGGAACAGAAATTAAAAACTGCATTGCAGGAGGCGTCAGAGGATACATCGGATGTAAACGGAAGAACGCTGGTGGACTGTTACAGTACAAAAGGGGAACTTACCCTTTATTCTGACCGGGCATCCATCACGGCGAGAGCATTCGGTGTTGGAGGAGATTTTTTCACATTTCATCCGCTGAAACTGTTGTCCGGCAGCTATTTTGATGGAGAAGATTTAAACAAAGACGGTGTGGTCATTGATGAAAATGTTGCATGGCAGTTATTTGGTTCCAACAATGTCGCAGGAATGTATGTGGAAATCAACGGAGTACAGTATCCGGTGCGCGGTGTGGTAAAAAGCGATAAGGGATATTTCAGTGATGCGGCGGACGAGGAAGCAGCAACCGTTTATGTCTCTTATGAGATTTTAGAAGGCAGATCAGATAGCAGTACTGGCGGCATGGACAGCGCAGCAGCGGGCACAACGGCAGCGGGCACAACGGATTCAAAGGGGGGAAGTTACGGACAGTCAGCAGGAACGACGCTTGACAGCTATGAGCTTCTCATCAAAAATCCGGTGCAGAAGTTCGGATTCAATGCATTAAAAGAAGCATTGGGATTGGATAAAAGCAGTTATGAGATCGTTGAAAATTCTTCCCGTTTTGGATTGATGAATCGTTTTACGGTATTAAGAAATTTTGGGATCCGTTCGATGAATACAAAGAATATTGTTTTTCCATATTGGGAAAACCGGGCGAGAGCTTATGAGGATCTTGCAGCGCTGCTGTTGATTCTGGAATTGTTATGTCTGGTCTATCCGGTCATTTTTGCAGCCGGGAAAATACGCTGGCTGTGGAAACACAAGACTGAAATCCGACAGAAGCTGGTGCAGTGGATCAAGGTGTTCGTGAAAGAGCTGCGGATCTGGATGAAACATGTGAAAGCACAAGAGCGTCCGGTGAAAAAACAGTGGCATTGGAAAAAATAAAGGAGTGGCGGTATTCAGGACAGGATACCGCCTTGATGTATTTATGAAAAGAATTGTTTTGTTGGTTGGCGGTGTGGAAACGCTTGCCTACTTTTCCATACAGATGGGAAATGAATGGAAGCGCATGGGCTATAAGGTGTTCTATTTTGACCTGGAGGATGAGAGGAACAGCGCCAAAAAGCTGCGCAGATTTATCAAACCGGGGGAGACAGTGCTTGTCACGTTTAACTTTGAAGGTCTGGAAAAAGAGGCAGGCGTTTACCGTGAAGGCATTGGCTATGTATGGGATGAATATGCAGTTCCGTGTTACAACATCGCAGTCGATCATCCGTATTATTACCATGAAAGACTTGCTGATCTTCCGGAAAAATATTATCACATCAGCATCGACCGGCTGCATGAGGCTTATTTTAAACATTTTTATCCGGAGTTTATGCACCGTGGATTTCTTCCGCTTGCAGGAAGTAAATTAGAGGAATTATGTAAATCGAATACCGGTAAAGAAGATGGAAAACAACCGGTTGAATATCCCGCAGAAGCAATCAGGAAGCCTGTTGAGAAAAAATATAATGTTATTATGACAGGAAACTTTACCCCGACGTCTTTCTGTGAACCGTATATCCACTGGATCAATGATGAATATGCAGCCTTTTATCAGGGGATCATCGATGATATCATTGCGCATCCGCATCGCACGGTCGAGGAAGTGGCATTGGAACACTGTGAGCGCGAGATGGGGGAGAATACTTATAAGGATCTCCGCATGGCGCTGCACCGCATGATATTTATTGATATCTATGTGCGCAATTACTGGCGCAGGGAGGCGGTAAAAGTGTTGGTGGACGCAGGAATACAGGTGGATGTATTCGGCAAGGGCTGGGATGAACTCACCTGCGAACACCCGGAAAACATGATCCTGCATCCGCAGACAACCTCAGAGGAGTGTTTAAAAGCAATTGCGGCGTCCAAAATATCGTTGAACGTCATGCCATGGTTTAAGGACGGAGCACATGACCGTGTCTTTAATTCCATTTTAAATGGCACTGTCAGCGTGACCGATACGAGCAAATATCTGTGCTGGGAGTTAAAAGAGGGACAGGGTGTATGTTATTACGATCTAGCCCATATGGAAAGACTGCCGGAGCTGGTGGGAGATCTGCTGGCGGACGATGCACGCCGGGAGGAGATCGTAAGAGCCGGAATCCCTGTGGTGGAAGAAAGACATACGTGGATCAGGCGAGCACATCAGTTGATGGAATGGATTGAGGAAGATGAAGGCAGATCAGAAAGAAAAGATGGAGAGGAAAATGGCAGCAATCAGGGAAAAGCGAAGAATTCCGTATAAAACAGTTGCATTTTGCAGATAATGAGGGTATAATGTCGGAAGAAATTGGCAGTGACGAAAGCTACGACCGCAAAGCTGTTTCAGAGAGCCGGTGGCAGGTGTAAACCGGTGCAGTGAGTAAGGTCTTTCCACTTTCAGAGCCGGTGATGAAAGTCACAAGGTTCGTACCCTGTATCGTACGTTTGAGAGGTCGGAAGAAGATCTGTTCTTTAACATAGAGAAAGAGAGGCAGAGTATTCCGGCAATATGGGTGGCAACGCGGAAGAGAATACAGCCTTTCGTCCCATGTGTTTTGGCACAGGGGCGGAAGGCTTTTGTGTTATAAAAAAGAAAAAGGAGCTTAGAAAAAATGATCGATTTAAAATTTTTAAGAGAAAATCCGGAAATCGTAAAACAGAACATTAAGAACAAATTCCAGGATCACAAGCTTCCGCTTGTGGACGAGGTAATTGAACTCGATGCCGAGGCGCGCAAGACACAGCAGATCGATCATG
>OMGW01000166.1_pt1 | contig 25460 bp, 25 predicted proteins | sample 1646131 | NCBI WGS metagenome assembly OMGW01 (sample SAMN05578588, study PRJEB25193) | human gut metagenome | biome: Human Microbiome; feature: human-associated habitat; material: feces | host: Homo sapiens | place: USA:Birmingham
AAATGGCAGTTTTGAAGATCCATTTCATCAGCAGCGCAGGTTCAAATTGTGCCATATTGTTGTGTTCAGTAATCATCTGAATCAATTCATAACAAGCAATGAAGGTCAAAATCACGCCTGCGATGGGCAGCACCACATTACGGGATAGTGCCTCGATCATAGCGAAAACGCGCGGTTCAAAACTGGATGGTTTGGTGCCGACCTGCTGTGCGATGTTGCCCACTTGGGTGTTGACGTCATCGAACAGGCCGGAAAGATTGGACATGATCGCAGCTGTCAGTAGTGACTTGATCCAATCGGAGATTGCTTTGAGAACGGTTTCCACTCAGCGCCACCACCTTAAAAGAAATGGTTGATGAGGGTCTTGAGCAGGTTGAGAACAAAGATGAGGTTCGTCAAAAAATTCATAGAAACATCTCCTTTTTGATAGAACGTATGGCTTGAAAATTCGCTCCACAAGTACAAAAACCGTTAGCCACGGTGAGTTGGAGCAATATGTATGGGCGGCAGATGCCGCCCGCAGTTTTTAGCCGAACAGACCGCTCAGCAGGGGGATCAGGGTAATGCCGATCAGGGCGACACCACCGCCAGCCATGAGCTGCTTCATACCCTGACTCTTTGCGGAGGGGTTATCACCGCCGTAACCTTCCATGAGGTTCACAGCACCCCACACGCCCAGACCGGCACCCAGTGCCACGACCAGAGTCTTCAGAACGTCCACTGCACTGTTGAAAAATTCCATAGCTATATCTCCTTTGCTTTGAAAAAATGACTCCGCACACACCTGAAATCTGTTTGTTCCTATCCCGCAAGCTGCGGTGAGAGTTGATTTACTGGTGTACTTCTTGGGTCAGTAGATGATTTCGTTGAATTGAACGGTAGAAGGGATTAGCCGAACAGACCGCTCAGCAGCGGGATCAGGGTGATGCCGATGAGGGCAACGCCGCCGCCAGCCATCAGCTGCTTCATGCCCTGACTTTTTGCGGAGGGATTATCGCCGCCGTAGCCTTCCATGAGGTTGACAGCACCCCACACGCCCAGACCGGCACCCAGAGCAACGACCAGAGTCTTCAGAACGTCCACTGCACTATTGAAAAATTCCATATTTCGTCTCCTTTGTTTGGCAAAAAGTGACCCTGCGCACACCCGAAACCTACTTGTGAACTGCCGTAAACTGCGGCAAGGGCTGATTTTCTGGTGCGCCTTTTGGGTCAGGATAAAAAATAACCGCTCGTCTTTGTCAGGCGGGCGGGAGTGAATCAACATCCACGAGGACGAACTGGTCGTCCGGGCGGATTTTTTCTTTATGGCTCAGATATTTTTCAATATCCAGAGCATTTTTGGGGTCAGCATCCGATGTCATTTTGTAGTTCGGATGCTGGGTCAGATCGTATTTGTCTGAAAGAAACGGTCTGACACCACGCAACTGCAGGATGCACTTGCCGCCGTCCAGCACTGCAAGCTCATCCCGGCTCATCAGCTCGTGGCCGAGTTTTTGATAGTTGGTGCCATAGCTTGGGCTATTGCCGCGGGTATCGGAATTGTTGTAGCTGTCGATGGTTTCCTTGCCGAGTGCTTCGGCAAGATCTTTCAGGGTGGTAGGCTCACTGCCGCCGAGGAAAATCTGGCTGTCCATATTGCCCACGATGGTATCCGCATTATCTTTGTAGATGGCTTTCAACTGGCTGCGGGTCTGCAAAACCAGACACGCCGAGATCTCACGGCTGCGGATGGTTGCCACCAGTTTTTCCAGCTGCGGAATCTGGCCAATGTTGGCACACTCGTCGATCAGGCAGCGCACATGGACAGGCAGCTTTCCGCCGTACACATCATCTGCCTTATCACAGAGCAAATTGAAAAGCTGGGAGTAGATCATGCTGATAAGGAAATTGAACGTGCTGTCCGTATCCGACATGATAAGGAACAAGGCTGTTTTTCGGTCGCCCAGCTTATCCAGCTCCAGCTCATCGTACATGGTCGCATCCCGGATTTCTTGGATGTCAAAGGGCGAAAGGCGGGCACCGCAGGAAATCAGGATGGATTTTGCGGTCTTGCCGGCAGCCAATTTATAGAGCTTGTACTGCCGCCCTGCAAAGCTGTTCGGCTTCTTTTTTGCCAAATCTTCAAAGAGCAAATCAACCGGATTCTGATAATCCTCGTCGTCCTCGGACACCTGCATGGTGTTGAGCATTTCCAGCAGCGTGGCAAAATTCTGTTCCTCAGCCGGGGCTTCGTAGTGCAGATAGGCGATCAGCGAGGTCAGCAAAAGCCGTTCCGCCTTGTCCCAGAATGGATCGCCGCCCTGACCTTCACCTTTGGTGTTGGTCATAAGGGTCGTGACCAGCTTCAAAATATCCTTTTCCTCGTGGATATACGCGAACGGATTGTAGCGCATGGACTTGTGAAAATTTATGGTGTTCATCGTCCTGATTTTATATCCGTTCTTCAGCAAGGCAAGGCCGCATTCTTGAATGAGACCGCCTTTTGGGTCAGTCACCACGAATGAAACCGGATGGCTTTTAGACGTACATTGAAGCAAGTTCGGCTTGATAAAGTACCTTGTTTTACCGCTGCCAGAGCCGCCGACCACCAGCACGTTTTTGTTTCGTGCATTTTTGGGGTCAGGTGGACGGTTGCTCATCATTAGGCGTTCCGTTTTGGTCAGTATGATGTTATCCTCAAATTTCGGAGCCATGAACGGCGCAATATCTGCCGGAGTACCCCACCGGGCAGAGCCGTACTCCATACCGTGCCGGTACTTTTTAGCGTTTTTGCTTTTTAGATAGACCGCCAGCCGCAGTCCGGCACCGCAGCAGATGCCCACCAGAATATCCAGTGGGTGCAGACTGGGCAGAGGGTTTGCAAATGCAGCCGGGAGCGTATCTATGAGTGACACGATTCTATCGCCCAGCTCCTTACCCTCGGCCAGCCGCCATGCCTCGCCAAAATTGGTCGCAGCCAGCCCAATCACCAGATAAGGCAGGTACAGGGCCAGCAGCTTGGTGAACTTTTTCTTGTTCATAAGCCACGTTCCTCCTCTTTGTGCCGTACTTTGTCGGGGAGGTTGGCAATGACCTGTGCCAGATCGTGCAGCTTGGCCAGCACAGAGGGACGCTCGGCCTTGTTCAATACTGCTGCAGAATACTCCTTGAACGCAGCGTTCAGAGCGTCTGCATCCTGTGCCTTGAAGAAAATCAGAAACCGAGGTGGTGTGCAGGACAGGTCTTTTTGGATTGCATAGTCGATGTGATACCGCTTAGCGTAGCGGTCAAAATCCTTGATGCCAGTCTTTTCAATCTCCAGATTGGTCACACCCCGGCTCTGACGTATGAGCCGCTTCATGGACTGCTTGCCCTGCGATGCACTCTTGTCGTACTGGCGCAGAAAGAACTGCGCCCCTTTCAGCAGAGTGCGGGCAGACAGTTTTACAGTCGAAATGGCAAAATTGACTGTTTTGTGCTCGATTTCTTCCTGCATTTCCATCACCTCCAGTGCAGAAAGTCGTGTTTAGCGGTCAAATCCGGCATCCTTCGGCGGGGTGGTTTTGCTTTCTTCCGGGCAAACTGCTTCATCGGGCACACGAACAACCATCATCCGATGCCCCAGCCGGATAAAATCTTCCGGCTGATGGAAAAGCCGCTCGTACTTCTGCGCCATCTCCGGGGTCAGGGATGCAAAATCCTCCTTGCCCAGCCCCACCACCAGAAAAGTCCCGGCGACCACATCATAGGCTTCGCCGCTTTCATCCCGCAGTGCGCGGTTCAGCGGCAGACCCATCAGCTTACCCTCATCGTTGTAGACGATGGCAACGGGGTCACTGAACGGGTAGCTGGCACCGATGTTGCCCCCGACTGCCTGCTGTAAGGATTTCAGGTCGTTATCGATCTCGACCTGCTGCGGATACTGCCCCGGTGTAATTTTCAGCACCGACAAGGTGTTCTCGTTCTGTTCCATTATCGTCCTCCTCGAATTTGATAGAGATCTCCTGCCCGGCATGAGCGGCGTTCAACAGAGCTGCCACAAAGAAGCCGAAAAAAGCGCCGGCTTCAAAAAATGCGAAACCGATAAAAAAGTTCAGCATGGCACACCTCAGTCGATACAGATGCAGGGCAGCTTCTGGCCGTCAGCCATCAGGGTAACGCTGTGGCGCATCAGGTACTTCTGAAAGAGGTAGACCTGATCGATCGTCAGCGAGATGAACTCGCCATCCATATTGGTGCGCACCAAAATGACCGGGCCGGTCAGATAGTGCTTGCCTGCCAGCTTCAGCACCTGTGCCGGGTTGTAGCTGAGCAGCAGTGAGCTGTCGGGGATGTTCAGATATGCATCATCCTCGTCAAAGCAGGGCAGAATGTCGGGAGCCTCGTCCAGCGTGATGACTGTCAGTTCCATATCCGGGGCGATGGCAGCAAAATAGATCTCGCCACTGCTCCTGCTTTCCGACAGTGCCGCACAGATGTGCATATCAATGGTGACTTCCTCGGAACGAATAATGGGATTAGAATCATTTTTCATAGGCATTTTCTCCTTTTTTCTAAAGAAAAAGACCCAACCGGGTCTTTCCAATTCATATCCTGTCAGCGTTCTTCACTGTGCTGACGCTTTTTCTGCCACTGCTCCAGCAGCTTGATGATGGTATCTTCCATCTGTTTGGGCGTATAGCTGCGGGGAAAGTATTTTCTCAGGGTGTCATTTTTGATGGTCACCGTATCAAGCTCGCTCTTTTTCTCCTCGCCCATAATAGCAATGACCGTCTCCGTTGTAAAAGTTCCATCCTGAGCCAGCTTCTTGATACGCTTTGCTTGTGAGACAGAAGGAAAGTTCTGGGTATCATCCATTGCCCGGATCACTTCCTGCTGTTGTTCAGGAGAAAGATAGGAAAGCTCCACGGCAGGGTTGAAGGACACCGTTTTGTTATCTACCATGTCCAACAGTTCGGGAATGAGGTTGGTCAGACGGATGAAACGTCGAACAGTCTCACGACTTTGATTATTCTCTGCGCCCAGCTTTTCATTGCTCCGCAACTTCGACACAACTTGTGTCGAAGTTAAATCTGACCTTGTACCTTGATTTTTCATGGCATCCAACTTCATTTTGTACGCAAACGCTCTCTCGCTGGGCAGAATATGCTCACGCTGCAAATTGCTATCTACCATGAGGATTATGGCAGCATCATCGTCCATCTGGCGCACAATGACCGGCAGGGTTTCCAGTCCGGCCAGCTCCGCAGCGTGTTGACGGCGGTGCCCGGAGATAATTTCATAGCCGCCCTTCGGTCTGGGGCGGGCAATCAACGGCGAAAGCACACCGTACTGCTTGACACTTTCCACGGTATCGCTCATAGAATCATCGTCCAGAACCTTGAAGGGATGGTTCTTGAATGGAAACAGCTCTCCAATCGGAATCTGCTGCACCTGCTCGCGCTGTTCTTCCTGCCGGGATTCTTCGGTGGAAAAAATATCATCGTAGCTGCTCAGACTGGCGTTTACGCTGCTTTTCGGCATCGGCCAGCACCTCCTCGTATTATAAAAGAGTAGTATTTATAGACCGCTCTCCAGCGGTATGCTACACTGTATGGGATGCTGTGGATTGGTGAACACCTCCTACCGCAAAGACGGTTTGACGAAAGCTCCAACCACAGCTTCTTTGTTGAAATGTTAATCAGTTAGATACCGCCAGACGGTTTATTTAGAACGAGGTTACAAGAGCAAAGAAGTCTGTGGTCCTAAGCAGCATTGAATAATATAACGGAGGTATAAAATGGTCTGTGTCGGAATTGATGTTGCCAAAGATAAGCATGACTGTTGCATTCTCGATTCGGAAGGAACGACCCTTGTCGATTGCTTTACCATTCCCAACAACATGGATGGTTTCAAAAGTCTGCTACAAACAATCCAAGACTGTTCTCAAAAATCAGACAAAATAAAAGTAGGGCTTGAGGCTACCGGACATTATAGCTACAACATCCTTGGGTTTCTTCTTGACAATGATCTGCCCGTCTATGTCATGAATCCCTTGCATACCAACCTGTATCGAAAGAGCCTCAGTCTTCGCAAAACTAAAACCGATCGTGTGGATGCAAAAACGATTGCAACTATGCTGTTGTCCGATGTAGACCTCAAGTCCTACACAGATACAGCATATCACAACGAAGAACTAAAGTCACTCACGAGATACCGATTTGATAAAGTTCAGGAACGCGCTAAACTAAAGCAGTCGGTGTCCAGATTGGTTACAATCCTGTTTCCGGAATTGGAACAGCTTGTTTCGTCTATCCACGGCACTTCAATCTACGCACTTCTCAGTGAGTATCCCGGTGCAAAGCAGATTTCAGAAGCTCATCTGACCAGATTAGCTAATATTCTCGTAAAAACATCCAGAGGCCATTACCGAAAAGATAAAGCTACTCATATCCGAGATGCAGCCAGAACATCCATTGGTTCTGTTATGCCTGCTAAGTCTTTGGAATTAAAGCACACCATTAAGCTCATTCAAGAACTTACCTCCGAAATCAATGAAATTGAAGATGCCATTCGGAAAATCATGGATGAATTGAAACCGCCGATCCTTTCGATTCCCGGAATGGGATTTCATTCTGCTGCGATGATTCTTGCAGAGGTAGGGGATTTTTCGAATTTTAACTCTCCTGACAAAGTTTTGGCTTATGCTGGATGTTCTCCCTCCACATACCAGTCAGGAAAACTCACAAACTGCTATGCACACATGGAAAAGCGTGGCTCTCGTTATCTTCGATACGCTCTTTACACTGCAACCAAATACGTCTGTTACTGGAATCCCGTTTTTACTGAATACCTTACCAAAAAGCAAGCTGAAGGCAAGCACTATAATGTTGCCCTATCTCATGCCACAAAGAAACTCGTACGACTGATTTACGCTTTGCAGAAGTCCGGTAAAGCATATCTTGCCGTCACTTGATTTTCTCCAGAGCCTGAGTTAAACCTAAGAACAACTTAGCTGGCGCAGCGAACCCTTGACAAACCGAAGCATTCAAATGCTATTCTGTTTTTGCGAGGGTTGGCTGGGCTTGCTTTGCTGTTCTCTCCGTCACCCTCGCTACTCCAAGGCCAGCATTTGAATGATGTTTGTCATGGGCAGCGGATGGTTGGCGGATTTTTTCATTTTAGGGCTTGACTTTTAATAGTTAGTCTTCGTCAGAGATTTATAGGCTTCTGCCACTTTGCCTTTCGGGTCATGGACAAAGATGCTCTTACCCGCCGCGCTGATTTCCGCTGCACGGACGGAGTGGGGAATCGTCTGACCGAACACTTTGATGTGCTTTCCGTATGCCTGCCGGATCAGCGTGTCGATTTGTCGGCCATAGTTGGTGCGGTTATCTGTCATCGTCAGCAGGATACCTTCGATTTTCAGCTTTGGGTTGATCTGCCGATGCACCTTGTTGATGGTCTGCAAAAGCTGTTCCAGACCTTTCGCGGAAAGATACTGTGCCTGCACAGGAATCAGGGCAGTGTCTGCCGCTGCAAGTGCATTGATGGTCAGCATCCCAAGGGAGGGAGTGCAGTCCAGCAGAATATAGTCATAATCCCGCTTTGCACTTTCCAGCACCTGCTTCAGCATCTTTTCACGGCTCATGGCATTGACGAGGGCGACCTCCATCCCGGCCAACTCGATATTAGCAGGAATCAGGTCTACACCCTCTGCATGGTGCAGCACACCTTCACCGGGTGGAATCATAGCTTTCTGCATCAGGGAAGAAAGGGTAACGGGCAGTTCGTCCGGCTTCTGCCAGCCCATACTGATGGTGAGCGAACCCTGTGGGTCAGCATCTACCAGTAAAACTTTCTTGCCTTCGGCAGCAAGGCCAACACCCAGATTTTCGCAGGTTGTTGTTTTTCCGGTACCGCCTTTCTGGTTGACAACGGCAATCGTGGTTGCTTTCTTAGAAATTTCTATCACCCCCGTTTCGCTAAATCGTGGTTGGTCTGATTCTGATAGTAAAGCTGCATGGTGGTCGGTGCGTTGTACAGAGAAGCGAGCAGGTATTGTTTCATGTTCCTGATTGGGCTGCTGTTCTCTGCAAGGCACTTCAACACAAATTTGATGTGGTCGGCGTTCAGCTTCATAAACCGGCTGCGCACTACCTCGGCAGGGCGGTCATCCCCGGCGATCCGCAGCATCTTTCGCTTGGTCGCACAGGTGTCCACCAGCAAATCAACGATCTGGTAGATGATGTCCTCGTCATCCGGGCAAAGCCGGAGAAGAAGCTCGACCTCCAAGGACTGAGAAAAATATTCTTCCAGTTGTTCGCGCTGGCCCATCCCGTCTGTTTCTTCCGAATTGAAGGGATAAGTCTCATTCATCTCAGTATTATTCTTATCAGTCTTATTACATCGTGGTTTTGCAGGGTCTTGACTTGTGCTCTTGAAGCCTCCAGATTCGTGATTTTCACGATTCTGGAATCGTGCTTTTGAAGAATCTGCCGAAAAGTTTTTCACATACACCAAACTTGGCCTTCCTAAACCTCTGCGTTTTCGTTCAATCAAACCAAATTCTTCAAGCTCCCGTAGCAACTTCGTCGCTTTGTTGTCTGCGCAACACAATGACCTCTTGACATCCTCAATCGTGAAGATGATGAACACCCGACCTTGCTCGTCCAGCCAGCCATTCTTGGCCGACAGGCTCATGCGATCGAGCAGGATGCCGTAGAGTGTTTTGGCATCCGTGGACAGGCTCTGGAACCGCTGCTCCTGAAAAAGAGCCTTTGGAATGCGGTAGAAGGAGAAAAGCTCTCCAGTCTGTCCGTAGAAGTAGTCAAGGGTCATGCGGTTGGTTCACAGATAAAAAACAGCGATAATATATCGGCATCGTTGAGAAAACCTCCTTGTCAATACTTTTGGGGAAAATAAAAAGCGCAACTTTGATGTGTAAAATCAAAATTGCGCTAAGTAAGCTGTCAGAAAAAACTTTTCTCTTAAATGACCTTCTCTCTGAGCAAAACCCATTGACACACTTGAAAATTGGGTGGTAAAATTGCCTTGTAGGCGGAGCATGATTCCTGGAAGCAGGATGCAACTGTGAACCTTTTTGGTGGATAGAACGTATCAACGCGATATTAAGCCTGTCCCCGCACTTTCGTGTGGGGGTGTGTTTCGATACCGTTCGGGAGAGCGCTTGCATGGCATGCAAGAGGTCACCGGTTCGATCCCGGTAATCTCCACCAGAAACAAAAAGCACTACACAGAAATGTGTGGTGCTTTTTTGTTGACGCCAAACGAGTGAGGGTTTAGCTCAGCTGGGAGAGCGCCGTGCATGGACTGCAAGAGGGTCACCGTGATCAGAATCGGCCCGGTAATCTCCACCAGAATGAAAGCACTACACGGAAACGTGTGGTGCTTTTTTGTTTTATCTGCCGTTCACCTTACGTCCCCTTTCATGAAAAAAGCGTTTGTCGCAGCCCGCAGGCCGTGACAAACGCTTTTTATTTTACTGTGCGCCCAAGCGCATTTTGAAGTCCTGATAGCCAAAGTGCACCAGCTCCCGGCAATTGCCGTCTGCGCCCAGCAGCCAGATAGGCGGCAGGGGCATCCCATTGAAGGTGTTGTTCTTGCAGGTGGTGTAGATGGCCATATCGCCGAAAATGAGCTTATCGCCCTCGGCAAGGGGGGTGTCAAAGCTGTAATCCCCGATGATATCCCCCGCAAGGCAGGTGGGGCCGCCCAGCCGGACGGTGTGCGCCTTCTCTCCTGCCTCGCCGGCGTCCAGCAGCGGCGGGCGGTAGGGCATCTCGATGACATCCGGGGTGTGGCAGGCTGCGGACATATCCAGAATGGCAAGACTGGTATCCCCGTTGCGCAGGGTGTCCAGCACGGTAGTGACCAGATAGCCTGCATTCAGCGCCCAAGCCTCGCCGGGCTCCAAATACACCTGTACGCCGTACTTCTGCCGCACCGAGAGGATGCAGTTTTCCAGCGTAGCAAGGGCATAGCCCGGGCGGGTGATGTGGTGTCCCCCGCCGAAATTGAGCCACTGCATTCTGGGCAGCAGGTCGGCAAACTTTTTCTCCACTGCGGCCAGCGTTACCGCCAGCGCATCGGCGTCCTGCTCGCACAGGGTATGGAAGTGCAGACCGTCCAACAGGGCGGGCAGCTCCGGGTGCGCTGCCACAGCGGCGTCCCACTGAGCACGGGTGGTGCCCAGACGGCTGCCGGGGGCGCAGGGGTCGTAAATTTCATGACCCTCCTGCGTGGAGCACTCCGGGTTGATGCGCAGACCGATGCTTTTGCCCGCCGCCTTTGCCGCCGGGCCGAACTTTGCCAGCTGGCTGGGCGAGTTGAACACGATGTGGTCGGCGTATTGCAGCAATTCCTCAAACTCATCTGTCCGGTAGGCGGCGCAGAACACATGGTTCTCCTTCTCCGGCAGCTCTTCCCTGCCCAAGCGGCTCTCGTACAGGCCGCTGGCCTCGGTACCTGCCAGATAGGGTGCCAGCACCGGGTAGACGTTAAAGTTGGAAAAAGCCTTCTGCGCCAGCAGGATGCGGCAGCCGGTGCGCTGCTGCACACCCAGCAGGATCTCGCCGTTGCGGCACAGTTGGGCTTCGTCCAGCAGATAGCAGGGGGTGGGCAGGCGGTGCAGCTGCGCCTCGGACAGGTTTGCCAGCCCCGCAAAGGGCGGGCGGCTGTCGCGCACCCGCATCAGTCCACCAGAGCCGGGTTATGGCTCTCGGAGCGGGGCAGGCCGTACTTATCCAGTGCATCCAGATACGGATCGGGATCAAACTCCTCGACAGTGTGCACGCCCTTGGTGGTCCACTTGCCGGTGAGCAGCATCAGGGCACCGCACATGGCGGGCACGCCGGTGGTGTAGCTGATAGCCTGAGAGCCCACTTCCTTGTAGCACTCCTGATGGTCGCAGACGTTGTAGATATAGTAGGTCTTATCCTTGCCGTCCTTTTTGCCGGTAAAGATGCAGCCGATGTTGGTCTTGCCTTTGGTACGGGGGCCAAGGCTGGCGGGGTCCGGCAGCAGAGCCTTGAGGAACTGGATGGGCACGATCTCCTGTCCGTTGAAGTTGACAGGGGTGGTGGACAGCATGCCCACGTCCTCCAGACAACGCATGTGGTCCAGATAGCTCTGGCCAAAGGTCATGAAGAAGCGGATGCGCTTTGCCTCCGGGATGTTCTTTGCCAGAGACTCGATCTCCTCGTGGTGCAGCAGGTACATATCCTTGTCGCCCACCTGATCGAAGTTGTACTCCCGCTTGATGCTCATAGCCGGGATCTCTACCCAGTGGCCGTTCTCCCAGTAGCTGCCGGGAGCGGACACCTCGCGCAGGTTGATCTCCGGGTTAAAGTTAGTGGCAAAGGCATAGCCGTGGTCGCCGCCGTTGCAGTCCAGAATATCGATGGTGTCAATGGTATCGAACTCGTGCTTTTTGGCATAGGCACAGTAAGCCTGGGTCACACCCGGGTCGAAGCCGCTGCCCAGCAGGGCGGTCAGGCCGGCTTCCTCGAACTTTTTGGCGTAGGCCCACTGCCAGCTGTAATCAAAGTAGGCAGAGAAGCCGGCCTCCTTGCAGCGCTTCTCGTAGATGGCGCGCCACTCCGGGTCATCGGTGTTCTCGGGCTCGTAGTTGGCGGTGTCCATGTAGTTGACGCCGCAGGCAAGGCAGGCGTCCATGATGGTCAGATCCTGATAAGGCAGGGCGATGTTCATCACGAGGTCGGGCTGGTAAGCCTTGATGAGGGCGATGACCTCCTCCACCTTGTCTGCGTCCACCTGTGCGGTGGTGATCTTGGTAGTAGTGGTGGGAGCCAGCTCAGCAGCCAGCTTATCGCACTTTGCCTTGGTACGGCTGGCGATGCAGATCTCGGTGAACACCTCGGGCACCTGGCAGCACTTATGGATGGCAACAGAGGCCACGCCGCCGCAGCCGATGATCAGAACTTTGCTCATGTCGGTTACTCCTTTATCTGTAAAATGGTAGGTTCGTATTTATACCTGAAAGCCCGGCCAGCCCTTGTCCAGCGCGATCAGGGTCTCGCGCAGCACCTTGCAGGCGGTGGCGGTGGAAACGCCGGTGGTGTCCAGCGTGGGGGCAAGCTCGTTCAGGTCTGCACCGATGATGTTGGCCTTGGTCACAGTGCGGATGGCCTCCAGCAGCTGCAAAAAGCTTACGCCGCCAGCCTCCGGGGTACCGGTGCCCGGGAAGCAGGAGGGGTCAAGGCAGTCCAGATCGATGGTCAGGTACACCGGCACCTTGCTCTCGCACAGCTGTGCGGTCAGCTCGGCAAGGCCGGTAAAATCGAACTTGTGCATCTCGGTGTGCTGGGCAGCAAACTCAAATTCTGCCCGGTCGCCGCTGCGGATGCAGAACTGATGGATGTGGCCATCCCCTACCAGCTCGTGGCAGCGGCGCAGCACACAAGCGTGGCTGAGCTTCGCGCCCAGATAGTCGTCCCGCAGGTCGGCGTGGGCGTCGAAATGGACGATGTGCAGGTCGGGGTATTTCTTCACCGCAGCACGCACCGCACCCAGCGTGACCAAATGCTCGCCACCCAGCAGCAGCGGGAACTTGCCGTCCTTCAAAATTTCCTCTGCCCGGGCCTCGATATCGGCCAGTGCCAGCTCGCTGGAGCCGAAGCACAGCTCCAGATCGCCGCTGTCGAACACATCAAAATCGGTCAGGTCGGCGTTCTGGTAAGGGCTGTAAGTCTCCAGACCGTAGCTCTCGTGCCGGATGGCCGCCGGGCCGAACCGTGCACCGGGGCGGTAGCTGGTGGTGGAATCGTAAGGCGCACCGTACAGCACGATGCTGGCGGCGCGGTAGCTGCTGTCGCAGCCGATAAAGGTCTCAACGTTGGGGTGCATCAGTGTTCCTCCACTTCCCGCAGCATCTCCTCCAGAAAAGCCGGCAGGTAGAATGCTCCGATATGCAGTTTGGTGGTGTAGTAGCGGGTGCGCATATTCAGCGCCTTCCACGATTCAGCGTCCAGATCATCGATGGGATGGTATTTTTTGCTTGCAAAGCCGAACAGCCAGTACCCTGCCGCAAAGGTGGGGATATGCGCCTGATACACCCGGCTGATGGGGAAGGTGGATGCAATGCGCTTGTGGCTGCGCTGCATGGCGCTGGCGTCCTCGGCGTAGAAGGGGCTGCCCTGCTGGTTGACCATGATGCCGTCCTCTTTCAGGGCGTTGAAGCAGCTGCCGTAGAACTCGCGGGTGAACAGACCCTCAGAGGGGCCGAAGGGGTCGGAGGAGTCCACAATGATAAGGTCGTACTCCTCCTCGCAGCGGCGGATATACTTCAAGGCATTCTCAAAATAGATATGCACCCGACGGTCATCCATACGGCAGGCATTGCTGGGTAGGTAAGCGCGGCAGGCCTCCACCACCTGCGGGTCCATCTCCACAAGGTCGATGCGCTCCACACGGTCGTAGCGGGTCAGCTCCCGCACCACGCCGCCGTCTCCGGCACCGATGACCAGAATATCCTTGGCTTCCTTGTGCACCGCCATGGGCACATGGACGATCATTTCATCGTAGATGAACTCATCGCGCTCGGTCAGCATCACGTTGCCGTCCAGCGTGAGCACCCGGCCGAACTCCGGGGTCTCAAAGATATCAATGCGCTGATAATCGCTCTGCTTGGAGTAGAGCTGCTTGTTCACACGAATGCTGTGCTTCACATCCGGGGTGTGAAACTCTGAAAACCAAAATTCCATCTCTTTCCCTCCTTATGCCAGAACATTCAGGTGCAAAATTTCGGGGTCCTCCGGGCCGGTCATGCTGCAGCCCTTGGCCTTGGCGTACTCGATGTAGTTCAGGATCTCCTTGGTGATGCGCTCGCCGGGTGCAAGGATGGGGATGCCCGGGGGATAGCACATGACGAACTCGCTGCACACCATGCCCTCGGTCTCCCGCAGGGGCAGGCTCTTTTTGGGGGCATAGAAGGCCTCCTGCGGGCTGGCAGCCACCACGGGGTCGATGTATTCCTGACTCAGCAGACCCGAGCCATCGGTGCGGTAGCGGCGCTTGATCTCGGCCAGCGCACTGACCAGACGCTCCACCTCCTGCGGGCGGTCGCCGATGGACAGGTAGGCAAGGATGTTGCCGATATCGCCGAACTCGATCTGAATGTCATACTCGTCCCGCAGGATGTCGTAGACCTCGATGCCGGCAAGACCAATATCCAGCGTATGGACGCTGAGCTTGGTGGTGTCAAAGTCAAAAACAGAATCGCCGTTGCACAGCTCCTTGCCAAAGGCGTAGTAACCGCCTACGGCGTTGATCTCCTCGCGGGCGTACTCGGCAATGTCTGCCACCTGATGGAACACCTGCCGTCCCCGCAGCGCCAGATTGCGGCGGGAGATATCCAGACTGGACATCAGCAGGTAGCTGCCGGAGGTAGTCTGGGTCAGGTTGATGATCTGGCGCACATAGCCCGGGTGCACGTTGGGACCGATGAGCAGCAGGCTGGACTGGGTCAGGCTGCCGCCGCTTTTGTGCATGGAGACCGAGGCCATATCCGCGCCCGCCGCCATGGCAGAAACCGGCAGGCCGCCGCCAAAGTAGAAGTGGGTGCCGTGGGCTTCATCCGCAAGGCAGAGCATACCGGCGTCGTGCGCCATTTTTACGATGGCACGCAGGTCGGAGCAGATGCCGTAGTAGGTGGGGTTATTCACCAGCACAGCCACAGCGTTGGGGTGCTCCTTGATGGCCTTTGCCACCTGCTCCCGCTTCATGCCCAGCGAGATGCCCAGGCGCTTATCCACCTCCGGGTTCACATACACCGGCACCGCGCCGCACAGCACCAGCGCGTTCAGCACGCTGCGGTGCACGTTGCGGGGCAGAATGATCTCATCGCCCCGCTTGCAGGCGGTAAGTACCATGCTCTGCACGCTGCTGGTGGTGCCGCCCACCATTAAAAAGGCGTGTGCCGCGCCAAATGCATCAGCGGCAAGCTCCTCAGCTTCCCGGATGACCGACACCGGGTGGCAAAGGTTATCCAGCGGCTTCATACTGTTCACGTCCACGCCCACGCACTGCTGACCCAGAAAAGCGGTCAGTTCCGGGTTGCCGCGGCCTCGCTTGTGGCCGGGCACGTCAAAAGGCACCACCCGCATCTGCCGGAACCGCTCCAGCGCCTCGTAAATGGGCGCACGGCGCTGATCCAGCCGGGAACGCGCTTTGTTCTCGTTCATCATTTCCTCCGTCCCTGTTCTTCTTTTTGCACAACAAAAAAGCGCAGACACTGCACAAATATGCAGACCTGCGCTTGGAGCAGCTTTTTCCGCGCTGATAAAGCACCCAGCCGTAAGTGCCGGTGCTGCGCGTTATTCGCGATCCAAAAAGACGGGGTGATGAGAGTCTATATAGCAACTACACTTTTACTACTCTTATTGACCGTTTCACAAGTCTGCGCATAGGCTGCGCAATTTCATGGTTGTAAAGGAACCAACTTATAAAATTTGAGCTTCAAACTCAATCAATAATGGCAGCTTGCGCCGCCGGTCGGCAGTGGACCCGGCTGTCCGTATGGCCTTAGCCCCGTTTGGGCGGTCCCGAGTAAATTGCTTTGAAAAGACTCTGCAAGGCGGCGTCTCTCAAAATCAACAAAAGAATAACATGATTCGCCCCGTCTGTCAACCAAAACTTTTTGGCAGTCGCCCGCTGCAGATGCGCAGGGCGGCGCTCGGCGCGCAAAATGGAGCGTTTTGTGCAAAAAAGCAGATGCCCTTCCCGCCGCAGTATGCTATAATAAAGGAACAATGAATGGAGAAAGAGGGTGTATGGATGGCACTGCCAATCGCCATCGTAGAGGATCAGACCCCGGACGCCCAGCGGCTGGAGGAGTTGCTGCAACAGCAGCTGCCCGAAGCCGAGTGCACATGGTTTGCCTGCGGGGATGATTTTCTCCGTGCCGCAGCAGAGCCCGGCTTATACGCCGTGGTGTTTCTGGATATCTGCATGGCGGGCACCAACGGCATCGAGACCGCCCGCCGACTGCGGCAGGCCGACCCGGAGGTGCTGATCGTATTCGTGACCTCCTCGCCGGAATATGTATGGGATGCCTTTCCGGTGCACCCCTTCGATTACCTGCTCAAACCCTATCAGGAGGAAAAATTCGTGCACCTTGCCGCCGAGCTGCGGCGGGCGCTGCGTTGTAAGGAGCCGGAACTGGAGATTCGCATTGCCCGCCAAAGCATTCAGCTGCCGCTGCGCAAGGTGCTGTATGCCATTGCCCGGAACCACTACGTCCTTATCACCACCGAGGATGGTGAGTACCGCGCCATGTGCAGCTTTGCGCAGATCGAAGAAAAGCTTACCGCACGGGAAAACTTTATGAGCTGCAACCGAGGCGTTATCATCAACATGGACAAGGTGCTGCGGTTCGGGGAGGACTGCATCGAGATCTTGGACGGCACCCGCCTGCCGGTACGGCAGAAGGATAAATGCACTCTGCTTGCCCACTTTACACAATACCAGTTCCGCCACATGCGGCAGGAGCTGCACTGAGGAAAGGAGCAGCCGCCATGGATCTTGCTCTGTTCGGCCGTTATTTTCTGGATTTTGCGCTGCTGTATCCCAGCGCGTTTCTGTGTCTGGCATCCCTATGGGAAAAGCTGCGCACCCCCAGGCGCACCGCCTGCATCGCTGCCGGATGCATCACCCTGCTGTGCATCGGCTGCGCCGCGCTCTGCGCCGTGTTCGGGCTGAACAGCAATTCTCTCCTGCCCGCCATCGTGCTGGTCTCCTTCTGGCTGCTGCGCTGGCGGGTAACGCCGGAAGTGACCGTAAGCCAGACCGCGTTTCTGTTTTCCATCTCTGCCGTGATGATGGCGGTGTGTTCCCTGCTGTCGACGCTGCTCAACGCCCAGACCGAGATCTCCAACCCACAGACCGTCTGCCTTGCCTCCACGGCGCTGCTGCGGCTGGGCCTTGCCGCGATGCTCACCGTGCTGTTCTGGTTCACCGCCGTGCAGTGGAGCCGGTGGCTGCTGCGGGAGTACAGCGGTGAAGCCTTCTGGCAATCTGCGTGGCCGCTGCCCGCCCTCTATGCCGTTTTTCTGGTATACTGTATGCCGCTGAACCCCGCCGTGGTGCTGGTCGGGCGGCTGAAGATCATCTCGGTGCTGGCGGTATCCATCTCGCTGTTCGGCATCTTTCTGCTGCTATACGAGATGTACCGCGTTGCCCGGGAGTTTACCCGCAATGCCCGGCTGGACCGGGAAAACCAGCTGCTGGCCATGGAATCCCGCCGGTACATGGAGTTACAGACCTATCTGGACAACACCCGCCGTCTGCGGCACGACTTCCGGCAGCATCTGCATGTGATTGCCGGACTGACCGAGACCGGGCAGCTGGAGGAGCTGAAAAGCTATCTGCACCAGTATGAAAGCGAGCTCAGCGAGCACCGCCCCAGCCTGTGCGCCAACGCCGCCGTGGATGCACTGGCCGGATATTACGACCATGCAGCCGGGCAGCAGAGCGTTCCTGTGGAGTGGAAGCTGGCACTGCCTCGGCAGCTTCCCATGCCGGAGGCCGACCTGTGCACCATTCTGGGCAATCTGCTGGAAAACGCCCTGCACGCCAGCCAGAAGCTGCCGCCGGAGCAGCGCCGGGTGCAGGTGATGGCGCAGATGCTCAGTCCCGCCATGCTGGGGCTTGTGGTGGAGAACCGTTACGACGGCATGCTGAAAAAACAGCAGGGCATCCTGCGCTCCACCAAGCACGAGGGCACCGGCATCGGGCTGGTATCTGCCGAGACGGTAGTGCACAAATATAACGGCAATCTGCATCTGGAGACCGAGGAGCAGATCTTCCGGGTGAATGTTCTGTTAAATCTGTAACCACCGGCAGGCCAACGTGAAAGCGTTCACAAAAAAAGCAGCGCCGTCCTTTGCAGAGAGGTTTCTCTACGAAGGGCGGCGCTGTATTATTTTTCAAGCTTCTCCGTGCTTTTTTGTGCGGCTTCCAGCTCGTCCACCCGCTTTTGCAGGGCGGTGATCTTATCGTCCATTTTCAAAAATGTCCAGACCAGAACGGCCAGCACCAGCGCGGGAGGAACGACCATCCACAGGGACTGCTGACACCAGAGCAGCAGCGAATAGCCGCCGAATACAGTAAAAATAAATACGGCAAACAGACTTGCAGCCAGTACAGCAAAAAATCCCATACAGAAAGTCTCCTTTCAGTTATTCTTCCGTTTCTTCCTCGTCCGGGTCCAGCTCAATGCTGAACACGGCTTTTTTCAGCTTTCCGCAGCCCTGCGCCTTCAGGCCGGATTTATACGGTTCCCCTGCCAGATACAAGGCAAAGCGTCCCTCGCACAGCATTCCGGCAATGCTGGTACCGGCAGTGCCTACGGTGGTGTCGGCGGCTTCATCGGTTGGCTTGGTGGGCGTCAGCTCCGCAAGGCTTACCTCAAACAGCTCACTGCCGTCCAAGTCAGTCTCCAGCGTAATGTGATTGTCGTGCCGCTGGAACAGTGCCTTGTCGGAGGTCTGGGGCGTGACGGTGCTCACGGTGACCACCGCCTTGTCCCCATCGATGCGGGTGCGCCCGGCAGGCAGGGTGGTGATATCCCGCGCCATGATGTACTCGATCACGGTGTCCAGATTGTCGCTTACGCCCAGATAGTTGGGCAGGTTGTTCAGGGTATCGTAGATCATAGAAAAAGTCCTCCGTCTGTGTTGTTTCAGTTACCTGTATGGTATCACAGGTCAGGGACAGATGCAATATGTGTGCGGGCAGATGTCGCGAGCCGCGCAGAAAAGGAACCCGGGTCGCGGCTCCCAGCGGCTGCATCGTGCCTTGGGCGGCACGCGCATCCTGCTGGCCGCAGCCCCAACAGCTCCTCCCTGTTTCTGCCGCTGGCAGCGGTCGTCGCTGTTGCACAGGGGCTTTCCCCCGCCGGACTATTCGGCGGGTCGATGCTGTTCGAATCCACCCTTGCAGCCCCTTTTCAAGGCAGATAAAACAGAAACTCCAGTACCCGGTTCGGATACTGGAGTCCTTGGTGGGCGCGTGTGGATTGCGCGAGCCGCGCTGCTAAAAACAGCCCACTGGGCTGTTTTTGCGCTGTCTTCTGCGACAGCGCCGCAGCTGTTCGAATCCACCCTTGCAGCCCCTTTTTCAAGGCAGGTAAAACAGAAACTCCGGTACCCATTGGATACCGGAGTTCTTGGTGGAGCGAAGCAACCCAAATCCGAACCATTGCCCTCTGGAGCATCTTTGGCGGTGATCTCATCGAATGTGATGGTTTTTGTGCCGTCTTTGTAGTTGAATATAATCAAAACTTTTTCATCATAAAGATAAACAGAATTCACGAATGTATTGATAAGTGTCTCCCGATGACTTTTCACGTTCGGGTCGAGCTTGCGGAACCGGGTCAGCCAGAAACGAACCTGATTTTCGCTTAACCGTGGCCGAGCGATTTTTTCTTCGGCAATCCGAATCTCAAGTTCTTTCTGCTGGGCTTCCAGCTTTTCCAGCCGCGATTTGGTGGAGTTGGTCAGCACACCTGCTTGAATGGCGTTCAGCATATTTTCAATGCCGTTCTCTACCTCGCGCATCTGCTTTTCCAGCAAAGGAAGCGTGGTGTTTTCCTGATCCTGCAGCTCCATCACTTCCGCAACGATGGCATCAATCACGGCATCGTCTTGAATCAGCTTCATGGTTTCAGCTACGACCAAATCTTCCAGCCATTCCTTACGGACGGTCTTTTTCTTGCAGGTCTTGAAACGCTTCGCGGTAGAGCATTTATAATAATGATGAACGACCTTGTTTCTACCCGTACCGCACTCGCCGAACATCATCGCGCCGCACATTCCGCAAAACAGCTTGGTGGTGAGCAGATAATCATCCTCGGCCTTGTGGCGGGCAGGAGCGCGGCTGTTCTTTTTGATTTTCAGCTGCACTTCCTCAAACAAATCCTTGTCCACGATGGCCGGGATGCTGTCCGGCATTACGATATCCTTGAAGTGGTTTTCACCAATGTACCGTTTGTTCGTCAGCAGAGTCTGAACACTGTTGTAGGTAAACTTCTGATTACGGTTGGTGGTCACGCCACTGTCGTTCAGCCAGTTCATCAGTTCTTTCATAGTTGCGCCATCGTTGTACCGCTGAAAGGCTTCTACCACAAAGGGAGCTTTCAGCGGGTCGACTTGAAAGAACTTCTCCTCATCCACCTTAAAACCAATGGGAATCGTGCCGCCGTTGTACTTCCCCTTCAGAACATTCTCGGTCATGCCGCGCACAACTTTTTCAGAAAGTTCTGCCGAGTAGTATTCAGCCATGCCGGTGAGCATACTCTTGACCATGATACCCGCAGGGCTGTCAGAGATAGGCTCCGTGGCAGATACCAGCTTGACATGATTTCGTTCCAACTGGTACTCATAGTGGGCTGAATCATAGCGGTTCCGGGCAAAACGGTCGAGTTTCCAGACCAGCACGATGTCAAACAGCCGTTTTTCGCTGTCCTTGATCATCTGCTGGAAGTCCGGGCGGTTATCGGTTTTGGCGGAAAGGGCACGGTCAATGTAGTGTTTGACCACGGTAATGCCGTTCTTTTCGGCGTAGGCCGTACATTCACGAATCTGCCCTTCGATGGATTCTTCGCGCTGGTTATCGCTGGAATAGCGGGCGTAAATCACGGCGGTCATGCAAACACCCCTTTCACTTCATTCTCCGCAGGCGGCGCACAAGGTCGGATGCGCTGTACAGCACACGAGCCACCGAAACAGCATCCCCGCCCACAATGTAGAACACCGAGTAGTTGTCCACCAGCATCTGCCGCAGCCCTTGAGTGCGCTCCGGCTCACTTTCCACTAGCGCACAGCGCTCTGGCAGGATGTTCAGCGACTGAATGGCTTCTGCAATGCGGTTGTACTGCCCCATAGCCGTGTCAGGCTCCAGCAGACGGTCAGCAATGTAGCTGTAAATCTGCTCCATATCACTGAGGGCTGCATGGGAAATTTTTACGTCATACTGCTTCATCTGTGCTGTTCCCTGAACTGTGCAAATGCGCTTGCAGCATCCACGGCATCACCGTTCTGAATCTCCTTAATGCCCACCTGCAAGGCCGCATGAAGCTGGTCATCGGTCATGGTGTCAGCGTTCAGAGCCGCAGGAGCCTTCGGCAGGGACAGAGAGAAGGGAATGCCGCCAGTCAGGGTGATCTGGCGCAGGTACATATCAATGGCGGTTGCCATCGGGATGCCGAGCAGCTTCAGCACATCCTCGGCTTGCTGCTTGACAGTAGGGTTGACACGGAGATTGAGTGTCATCGTTTTTTCCATGGTTATCACCTCAAGCTTATTGTAACGTATTTTGCGTTGCAAATCAACAACTTCCAAACTTATAATTAAATTTCTCCATATTGCACAACATATTTATTGCAGAATTGTTCAAAGATCAAAATATCCACCCTGTTGCTGAAATGAAATCAAGCTAGTCATTCTTATTTTTCATGTATCGATTATCTTTTTTACCATTGTACCGAACAAAATCATCAGCGGAATCGCAAAAAGCAAACATAGGACATTTTTTAATTCAGCATTATCCGTTGAAAGCTGCATCAAAATCATAGAGAGCGGATACTTTTCTTTGCTCTGCAAAAATGTCATGGGTTGTTCCAAAAGATTCCAGCTCTCAGCGATAGAAAGGAATGCCGCAATCATAACATACGGTCGTACAATTGGAGCATAAATTTTCCTAAAAAGCCCCCAGTTGCTTGCGCCGTCACAAATTGCTGAATCGAACAGGCTACTGTCAATTCTTTTTGCTGCGAACCAAAAGAGTAAAATCATCCAAGGCTGGAAAGCCGTCATTATCAATAGCCCTTTCAGAGAATCCAACCATCCAATATTCATCAGAACCAGATATTGAGGGAGCATAAGTGCTTGCTGTGGCAAAAGCAAAAAGAAAACACAGGTCAAAAGAAAAAATGTCTGCGCTTTCGGAGATGGGATTCTGGCAATCGCATAACCTGCAGGCAGTGCAATCACAATTTGAATAAGCACTCCGACAATTGCAAGAATCGCGGTATTTTTATAGGCGCAAATGAATTCCATCAGAGAATCCATCTGCCACAAGTCATCTGGGTTTATATCAAATATCGGGAAAACAAGAAATACGCATGGCAGCACAAAAATCACAGCAGCTATCAAAGATAACATCCTATATGTAGCTTCTTTTCGTGGGTTCATCAGTTATTCCTCTTTTTTCTTGCCAAGTACATTCCGATCAGCACAACGGCCCCGACAAAAAGCACAACCAAAACAGATGCCGCTTCCAGTCGTGCATAGTTCATATTCATAAAATTGTTTTGCAAAAAGTGTTGAATACTATATAGTTGCTCATTCGGATGACTTCCACCAATCAAATAGGCTTCACGGAAACATCGAAAGCTATTGTAAATCGTCAAGATTCCACAAATCAATAAAGAACTCTTTATGATTGGAAGCTTTATATACCAAAAACATTGTAGAGGGTTGACTCCATCTAGCATGGCGGCATCTATGATCTCGGATTCTATGGATTTTATAGCAACTATAAAAATCAAAATCGAGAATCCCAGCGTTTTCCATAACACAATTATAAGGAACACATAAAATGCAACTGGTGTTTCACCCCACTGGCTAGGAGACTTTTGTAAGATGCTTGATGCAATTGTCACAACACAAGCTGCCGGAAGTATTGAAGGAACAAGGAAGAACAGACAAAGTTTTTCTTTTCGGAGCTTTATATAAACTTCCGCAATGAAAATGCCAATAACCAAATTGACGGGTACAATGATGGCCCACAAATGAAACAGATTTCTAACAGCGAGTGAAAATGCCTCATTTTCAAAAAGATCCACATAATTTTGTATGCCGACAAAATCAGTTCCTGTTCCAAGAAAGAAACTTTTCCCAAAAGCAATCAAGATTGGAAACAGATAGCAAAAAAATCCGGCAATAAGTGCCGGCAGAAGAAGGATATTGCTCTGAAGATTCTTTTTCATTTTATTCATCAAGGTACAATTTGAGCCGCGGAGTAAGTCGATCAACAAGCTCATCAAGGGTAATTTCATCATTCCAATACTGAACCATCGTTTCGCTTAGAAGATTTCCGCCATCCTCACTTTGATCAAGCTGCAAGGCACGGTACCAAATTGTGTGATATTGCGCTGCATTGATCTTGTCACATATTGTTTCAAGTTGATCTAGCTGTGCATCAGTCAAATTGTCACCATACATCTCTTTTCGGTTTTCAATATCTTCTTGCCCTATTTTTTCATGGGATGCATCATAGACACTGAATTGATATTGTGCTTCCATACATTTTTTAAGACATCCACGTCGGACAGGAAACATATCTTTATCTGCAAACGCCGAACTCGACTGGCATTCTTCACTAAGAAGATAAGCTAAAAGTGCTTTTACCTCTGTTGGATGCTTTGTGTTTCGATTTCCCATTGCGTAAGAACCGATTTCAGCAGTAACACCGCCTAGCTCATTGGGAATGGGAAGTGTTACGGTTTTGATTCCAAGAGCTGCACACTGCCGAAGAAGTCCCACCGTCATATAGCTTGGGTCAAGACTAGCAAAAGGTTCACCGTTTGCAAAATAATCTTGGACTACTTCTGGATTGAAACTGTCAAACAAACCATTTTGCATCTCATAAGAAATTTCACCCGTACGGAATTCTTTCTCGTATGCTAATGTTTGCCGACAACTAACTGTGTCCAAGTTAATAGTGTGATTCTTGTAATCGATAATTGGCTGCGATAACGCGCTTGTCATGCTAAAGTCCATCACAACCAGCATTGGTTTTTCCTTGTAGACGCGCAGCAGTTCATCCATCGTGGCCGCAAGGCTTTTTGATGCGGCTTGCATATCAAATCCGCTGTCTTTCAGAACGCTTTCTGCACTTGTCAGAGCTGGAACTGAAAAGCACAAAGGTAAAATATACTGTTTTCCTTTTAGTTTTCCAGCATCTAAAAGAGGCATATAAAAATTCTCTGCTGTGAATTCGTTTGAATCCATTACATCGGTAAGATCGAGAAAAGCTCCATTCATCATACTCTTTTCAATATCTGGAAATAGATTAACATTCGTCAATCGGTTTCCTTCCATAATAAAAAGGTCGGGACCCTTGCCTGAAAGGATTTCCGTATTTAGCTGATGAATCTCTGCCTCACGCTCTGCGGTATCACCCTCTTTTGGCGATACGAACTGTATTGTGATATTCGGGTTCTCTTTTTGATAATCTAGCAGTTTTTCATAGATAGGACAATGTGTATCAGGATTTGCATAGTGAGCGGTAAGGTAGACAGTTAAAGTGACTGGATTTGAGCTATCCTCTGCAACGGGCTTAGCTAAATCAGTTTCCTTCTTGGTAGATGCGCATCCTGTGAGAAGAACCAGCAGGCTTACAATAATAGCGGCAATAAATATACTAAATCGGTTATTTCGTCTATTGTTATACATAACTTCAGGTTCTCCGACTTCTAAAATTTTGCTTCATACCAATACCAATGTGCTGCAATTCGTTCAGTATATTGTGTATTATCACCTTCTGATTCTGCCCACGACCATCCATTTCCACTTTTTACAAACTCAACCGGAACATCTTGAAAGCCATGTGGTTCATCATCTTCAGAATAGTAAAAGCCCTTATATGTAGTACTCGGAATGAGCCCGAAAGAGCCTGTACAAAATTCCACCATATCATCTGCGTAATAATATACTTTCCATCCATTCCACTCTAGCGGTCCCATTGGATGTTCTTCTATCACTTTCCGCGCATAGTTTGTCAGCTCATCCTGATTTCGCAGTACATAAGACTGGATGGATTTTTTGCTAAATGGCCGAACAATCAACGCCGTAGCTACAGCAATACACCCTAGTGCGGTCAAAAGTCCAATGCAAATTCTTTTCATGTTTTTCTCCAGTCAACTGAAAACATATCACGCTGTAAGAACTATGATATCGCAGACTTTACTTTAGCGTGTGTACAATATGCAGTGCCATATCTGCATTTTCTTTGTCTACAAATATCTCTGTGATATACTTTGGTTTTATACCTAGAGTTCCAATTCTTGCCTGATCGAACGTATTACGCCGATTGACATCTTTAGTTTTGCAATAGAACTTGATTCCCGCAGCCGCCAACGCATCCGTGATGCGATTGCACTGGTAGGGGTCAGAAACAGCTGCAACTTGTGATTTGAAAAATTGTTCTAACATAAAAAGGCCTCCTATATACGTTCTAAAAGAAGTTCTTACAAATCCTTTTTAAAACAACGAAATTTAAGCCCGCTTTATTTCATCCGTCCACATTTTTTTCAAAATCGTATGGTTGCACATAAATTTCCAGAAAGCTTGTAGCACAATCACGATTTTTTTCTTTTTATTCAAAGAAACCACCACGGCAGTTCCAGCCACAGGTTATCCATGGCCTGTTCCTCTCCCGGCAGAACATCGTCCAGCG
>OMGW01000172.1_pt1 | contig 24913 bp, 25 predicted proteins | sample 1646131 | NCBI WGS metagenome assembly OMGW01 (sample SAMN05578588, study PRJEB25193) | human gut metagenome | biome: Human Microbiome; feature: human-associated habitat; material: feces | host: Homo sapiens | place: USA:Birmingham
TACCGGGGAGCTGTTTTGCTTGATTTCCTATGCGGATGCATAAAATTAGTTAATGCAATGACTTTAAAGCTGTATTACTTTACAGATTTCTGCCGCAGGCTACAAAGTCCGGCACCGATAGCGGTAGCGAAGGTGGCGCTTTCCGGGATCACGTAATGGATGCCGTAGAGCTTTTCGAAAGCCGCAAAGTTTGGCTCCGCCTGATCCAGCGTGGTCATGGAGCCGGTGACGATCACGGTGTCCGTATGGCAGCTCTGACAGGCCAGCACCGTCATAGTGCCGATGGCCTGAAGGACCAGATTTACCGCGCCGGCGGCCAGATCGGCGGGGGTGGCGTCCTCAGAGAGATCACCGAAGTTGGCAGCGGTCATGTTGGGGTCCAGCGTGGAGGCAGGGTCCCGGGCAATGTCGCTGATGGTGAGATCCACATGGCTCAGATCCCCCTGAGCGGCCAGCTTTTTGATCTGGTAGAAGCGTTCCATACCCACCAGCTTGCGGCAGAGACCACCCAGCGTGCCGCCGCCGATACCGCTGCCGCAAAGGTGCCGCACTTCTTTTCCGGCTTCCGCCCACAAAAAGGCAGTGCCGGTCCCCATCGTCACAACTACGCCGGAGGTCTGACCGGACAGAGCCAGCGCACCGGTGCCGCTGGCCTGAAATTCATCCACCCGGCAGGTGGGGAGGCCGAACACGTCACCATCCACATAGCTGGCGCCAACGCCGGTCAGAACGACCCGGCGCACATCTCCGAGGGAGAGACCGTTGCTGGTCAGGTAGTTGCCCAGTGCGCCGTACAGGCTGGTGACCTGATCCTCTGCCCGGACCCGGAGCATGGAGACCACGCTGCCGTCGGTCCGCAGCCCTACGATCTTTGTAGTAGAGCCGCCAATATCAATGCCTAAGATCACTTCCATGGCTTGTTTCCTTTCCAAAGGGGGCCGGCAGGTGAGGGATACGCGAAAGTCGGCCGCCGTCTTAGTTATGATAGGGGAGCAGAGGTGCCTTGTCAATGTTTATTTGTGAAAAAATTGATAAAAGAATTGCTTTTATCCGGGGAGATAGCTATAATGTGTGGTAACTTGTGGTGTAACGAGAAGGAGACACACGATGGATATCACAGATAAACTCAATATGACGATGCTCTGCGACTTTTACGAATTGACCATGGGAAATGGTTATCTGGAAGCGGGGCTGAAGGATCGGATCACCTATTTCGACATCTTTTTCCGTGATGTTCCGGACCACGGCGGCTATGCCATCTGCGCCGGTTTGGAGCGGATCATCGCCTATATTCAGGATCTGCATTTTTCTGAGGAGGACATTGAATATCTCCGGAGCAAGGATCTGTTTTCCGAGCGGTTCCTGGACTATCTCCGCGATTTCAAATTCACAGGTGACGTCTGGGCCATCCCGGAGGGTACTCCCATCTTCCCCCGGGAGCCGATCATCACTGTCCGGGCTCCGGCTATTCAGGCGCAGCTGGTGGAGACCTTCCTGCTGCTGATCTTCAACCACCAGAGCCTTGTGGCCACCAAGACCAACCGCATTGTCCGGGCGGCGGAAGGGCGCGTGATCCTGGAGTTCGGTTCCCGCCGGGCACAGGGCACGGACGCCGCCATCTCCGGCGCCCGGGCTGCCTATATCGGCGGCTGCGCCGGTACGGCCTGCACCATTTCCGACCAGCTTTTCGGCGTTCCCGCCGGCGGCACCATGGCCCATGCCTGGGTGCAGATGTTCGACTCGGAGTATGAGGCCTTCAAGACCTACTGCGAGGTGTTCCCCACCAACGCCACGCTGCTGGTAGACACCTACAATACTCTGAAATCCGGTGTTCCCAACGCTATCAAGGCCTTCAACGAGGTGCTGCGGCCCAAGGGCATTACCAAGTGCGCCATCCGTCTGGATTCCGGCGACATCGCCTATCTCACCCGGGAGGCCCGGCGGATGCTGGATGAGGCGGGCTGGGAGAGCTGCAAGATCTCCGCGTCCAACTCTCTGGATGAGTACATCATTCAGGACATCCTCCGTCAGGGGGCCAAGGTGGACCTCTTCGGCGTGGGCGAGCGGATGATCACCTCCAAGAGCGACCCGGTGTTCGGCGGTGTCTATAAGCTGGCGGCCATTGAGAAAGAGGACGGCACCATCGTGCCGAAGATCAAGATCAGCGAAAATGTGGGCAAGATCATTAACCCCCATTTCAAGAAGGTCTACCGAATCTTTGACAAGGCCACCGGCAAGGCGGAGGCGGACTACATCACCGTGTGGGATGAAGTGATCGAGGAGGGTCAGCCTCTGGAACTGTTCGATCCGGATGCCACCTGGAAGCGGCGGACCTACACGGACTATACCATCAAGCCCCTCCAGGAGAAGATCTTTGACCATGGCGAACTGGTGTATCAGCAGCCCACGCTGCCGGAGATCCAGGAGTACTGCCGGGAGCAGATCGATACCCTGTGGGACGAGGTAAAGCGTTTTGAGAATCCCCACAACTACTATGTGGACCTGAGCCAGAAGCTCTGGGACATCAAGCAGGATCTGCTGCGTAAGAATTACCGCTGAATGAAAAGCGCATGGCCATTCCAGCCATGCGCTTTTTTCAAATATAGTTGAAGATTGCCGGTTGTGTTGCTATAATTATCATAGAAAATTATTTGAATCCGGGAGGTGACGGTATGGGCAGAATGTCCCATAGGAATCAGGAACGCACGGAGCGGCGGATCTCCGCTGCGGCCAGTCTGATGCTCTGCGCCCTGACGGTGCTGGCGCAGATCGCGGTGACCCTTCTGCTGACCCGTTTCCTGAAAGAAAAGGCCAGCTTTGTGTACGGATTTCTCCAGCTGATCGGTGCGGTGGTGGCCATTCGGGTTTACCAACGCAGCGGCAGTCCGTCTTATAAGCTGAGCTGGATGTGTTTGCTGCTGATTTTGCCAGTGGCAGGTATGCTCCTGTTCTGTCTATGGGGCGGCACGCATCAGGCCAAGCAGCTGAGTTTGAAGCCGGTGCCGCCGATCCCCCAGCGGGAGAGCGCAAAAATGCTCAGCGACCTGAATCAGACCGCCCTGACCCGCCGCAGCCCTGCGTGGGGCCGCTTGGCCGCCTATCTCCAGAAGCGGCAATTCTGGCTGTACCGCAATACGGACGCCGCCTATTTCGGTGAGGGGGAGTCCTTCTTCCGGGATCTGGTGGAGCATCTGCGGCAGGCGGAGACCTATATCTTCATGGAGTATTATATTTTGGCGGAGGGGACTGTCTGGGACGAGATCTTCGCCGTATTGAAGGAACGTGCCGCCGCCGGGGTGGAGATCCACCTGATTATCGACGATTTCGGCACCTTGACCCGTCTGTCTGACGGGACGCTGCAAGCCATCAAAGACGCGGGGATCGAGGTGGAGATCTTCAACCCCGTCCACCGGTATATCAACCGCCTGTACTTCAATTACCGTGACCACCGGAAGATCACTGTTATCGATGGTTATGTGGCCTACGCCGGCGGTATCAACATCGGAGACGAGTACGCCAACCGGATCGAGCGCTTCGGCTACTGGAAGGACAGCACCGTTCGCCTGACGGGGGACGGGGCCTGGGGCTTTGCTGTGCAGTTCATGCAGATGTGGAAGATGCTGGGCCGTCATTTTCCCAACGAGGACGATTACTACCGCTCCCGCCGGGAAGGTCCGGCGGTGGAGGGCTTCTGCCAGCCCTTTGAGGATGGGCCGCTGAATAACCCGGACAATCCGGTGGAGGCTGTCTATCTTCAGCTCATCGCCTCTGCCAAGCGGATGCTGTATATCACCACGCCGTATTACGCCGTGGAGGAATCCATCCAGGAGGCGCTGTGCATCGCGGCGGACGCCGGGGTGGATGTGCGGCTGATGATCCCCGCTATCCCGGATAAAAAACTGGTGTATCTGGTGGCGGAGACCTACTGGGGAGAACTGCTGCGTCACGGCGTCAAGATCTACAAATATACCCCCGGCTTTGTCCATGCCAAAAGCGTCATGGCGGACCGGGAAGCGGCCCTGATCGGCAGCACCAATATGGACTACCGCAGCTTCCAGCTTCACTATGAGGACGCGGTGATGCTCTACCACATGCCGGTGATCGAGGAGCTTTTGGAGGATATGGACCACATCGTGGAGGACAGCCAGCTTTATACACTGGAGGACTGGGAGAACCGCCCGTGGCTCCGGCGGATGACGGCGTCCATTTTGAAATTAGGAGCCATCTGGCTGTAACAGTAAGAGAGGATCAAAACGTATGTCCCGGGAACTGACACCGCAGGAGACTGCCGAGCGCAGTCTCATCAAAACCTATCGCAAATCCATCTGGAATCCCTTTATCGCTGCCGTGAAGCGGTACGAGCTGATCGAGCCGGGGGACAGGATCGCCGTGTGCATCTCCGGCGGCAAGGACTCCGTGATCCTGGCCAAGCTGATGCAGGAATTGCAGCGCCATACCTCTCAGCCCTTTGAGCTGGTCTTTATGGTGATGGACCCCGGCTACAAGTCGGAGAATCGAAAACTCATCGAGGATAACGCCGCCCTGCTGGGGATTCCCATCACGATTTTCGACAGCGACATTTTCGATGTCACCGTCAGCGTGGAGAAGAACCCCTGCTATCTCTGCGCCCGGATGCGCCGGGGCTTCCTGTATGCCAAGGCTCAGGAACTGGGATGCAACAAGATCGCGCTGGGCCACCACTTTTCCGACGTCATCGAGACCACTGTCATGGGCCTGTTCTACGGCGGACAGCTTCAGGCCATGCCCCCCAAGCTCCGCAGCAAGAATTTCCCCGGCATGGAACTGATCCGGCCCCTGTACTGCGTCCACGAGGACGCCATCATCGCATGGAAGAACTACAACCACCTGCAATTCCTCCAGTGCGCCTGCCGGTTCACGGAGGAGCGGGAGGCGGCGGGGGACGGCGTGGGCTGCAGCAAGCGGCAGGAGATCAAATTCCTGCTGCGGGAGCTGAAAAAGACGAATCCCAACATCGAAAAGAGTATTTTTCAGGGGATCAACGGCTTGCAGTTGGACACTTTCCCCGGCTTTAAGCACCGTGGCGTGTTCCACTCCTTCCCGGAGCTGTACAACCACCCGGATTGGTTTGCCGGAGAGACGAAATCGGAAGAAATTTCGGAAGAACTCTAAAATAATCCTTGCAATTTGACAGATTCTATGGTATTCTATCATGGCTTACAAAGGGCGGTCCTCTGTCGTGCGCCGGCTAGAAGTGTGCCAATGCGCATAAAAAGCGGCATGAACGCCTATTAACAGGAGGAAAAAATCCATGGATCTCATCAAGGAACTGAACAAAGAAGCCCTGCAGAAGGAAACCGCCAACGTTCAGGTGGGCGACACTGTTCGCGTACACGTGAAGGTTAAGGAAGGCTCTCGCGAGCGTATCCAGGTGTTTGAGGGCACCGTCATTGCCAAGAAGCATGGCGGCATTGAGGAAACCGTCACCGTCCGCCGTGTTTCTTACGGCATCGGCGTTGAGAAGGTGTTCCCCGTCCATTCTCCTTCCATCGACCACTTTGAGGTCGTCCGCAACGGTAAGGTCCGTCGCGCCAAGCTGTACTATCTGCGCGGCCGCGTGGGCAAGGGCGCCAAGGTCAAGGAAAAGCTGTGATCCAAGAAAAAAGAGAGGCGAAAGCCTCTCTTTTTTTGTTATAAAAATCTGACGCAGACCTTGTGACGCCGGGCTTTTTTTGATATACTATTCCAATAATGCGTAATTGGCCTTATGGTCTGAAAGGAAGAGTTTGATGCAGGAACAGGAAAAGCAGACGGCGAAGGGCCGGGACCTGTATGAATGGGTGCAGTCGCTGGTAGGCTCCGTTTTGGTGGTGGTGGCGATTTTTACCTTTGTGATCCGCATGATGGGAGTGGACGGCCACTCCATGCTCAATACGTTACAGCACGGAGATCGTCTGCTGGTGGTTAACTCCATGCTGTACCATGACTACAAGTACGGCGATATCGTGATCCTGCGGAAAAACGGCGTGTTTGACGATGACCCCATCGTCAAGCGGGTGATCGCCGTGGAAGGTCAGACGGTGGACATCGACTTTGCCGAGGGCATCGTCTATGTGGACGGTGAGGCACTGGAGGAGGATTACATCCGGGAGCCGACCTACACCGCCGAGGGCACCGAATTTCCCCTGACGGTGCCGGAGGGGTCCATCTTCGTCATGGGTGACAACCGCAACGGCTCCAGCGACAGCCGGGACTACCGGCTGGGTACGGTGGATACCCGGTATGTCATCGGCAAGGCGGCCTTTTTGATTTTCCCCGGTCCGGACTATGAGACGGAGAAGCGGGACTTTAAACGGATCGGAGTGATTTGGTCATGAATATTCAATGGTATCCCGGCCACATGACAAAGACCCGGCGGATGATCGCCGAGCAGATCAAGAATGTGGACGCGGTATGCGAAATCTTAGACGCCCGCATTCCGGTTTCCAGCCGGAACCCGGACGTGGACGAGCTGACGGCGGGCAAGCCCCGCATGGTGGTGCTGAACCGCGTGGATCAGGCGGACCCGGGGGGGACGAAGCGCTGGGCGGAGCATTTCCGGGCCAAAGGCTACGCCGTGCTGGAATCCGACGCCAAAAGCGGCGTGGGCACGGCGAAATTCGCCGGGGCCGTCCGGGAACTGCTGGCGGACAAGCTCCGCGCCTACGCGGAAAAGGGGATGACCGGCCGGGTGGTGCGGGTCATGATCCTGGGCATCCCCAATGTGGGCAAGTCCACCTTCATCAATAAAGTGGCAGGCCGCAAGACCGCCAAGACGGAGGACCGTCCCGGCGTTACCCGCTCCAAGCAGTGGGTGCCTATCGACCGGAATTTAGAATTGCTGGATACACCGGGCATCCTCTGGCCGAAGTTTGACGATCAGAGCGTGGGCATGAATCTGGCCTACACCGGCGCCGTGAAGGACGATATTTTAGACGTGGAGACTTTGGGCTGTCACCTGATGGCGTATCTGGGGGAGCACTATCTCGACGCCCTGAAAGCAGCCTATAAGCTGTCCGCTCTGCCGGAACGGGAAGCGGAGGAAAATGACATAGCCTACGGCTACCGCCTGCTGGAAACGGCAGGGAAGAAGCGGGGCTTTCTGATCTCCGGCGGCGAGGTGGATACGGAGCGCATGGCAAAGATCCTGCTGGACGAGTTCCGCTCCGCCAAGCTGGGCCGCTTTACACTGGAATTGCCTTGACGAAAGGAGAAACGCCGATGGACTGCCCATTATGCGGAAAAGAAATGCGCCGTGGTCAGGCGGCTTACGTTCCCACCGGCGGCCTGTATTTCCTGCCGCCGGGAGAGACGCTGCCCTGATGATGACACGGCGTGGGATCGAGGACAGAGGCGGCATTGTGCTGGATATGTGCAGCAGTCTGGGCTGGCTCAGGAAACCGGGCACACTCCCAGCGTATATTTGCGAAAATTGCCGTAAAATGATCGTGGAGTATTGATATGGAACTTTGGGACTATGAGCGTCAGGCATGGAACAGCGGTGCGGAGACCGTCTGCGGCGTGGACGAGGCCGGGGCCGGCCCCCTGATGGGGCCGGTGTATGCGGCGGCGGTGATCCTGCCGAGAGAATTGGACATCCCCGGCCTGAATGACTCCAAAAAGCTGACGGAGAAAAAGCGGGAAGCCCTGTACGAAGTCATCACCACTCAGGTGGTTTCCTGGAGCGTGACCCGTGTGGAGGCGTGGGAGATCGACGAGATGGACATTCTCAACGCCCGGATGCTGGCCATGCAGCGGGCCATTGAGGGCCTGTCCGTCCGACCGGATACGGCTTTCATCGACGGCAATCGGGACCACGGCAGTCGGTACGCCATCGAGATGCCCCATCAGCTCATCGTAGGCGGGGACGGCAAAAGCGCCTCCATCGCGGCGGCGTCCATTCTGGCGAAGGTCAGCCGGGACCGGTATGTGTCGGGAGAGCTGGACGCAAAATATCCCCAGTACCAGTTCGCTAAGCATAAGGGATACGGTACGAAGCTGCACTATGAACTGCTGGACCAGTACGGTCCCTGCCCGGAGCACCGGCGCAGCTTTTTGAAAAAGTGGGAGGCCAAACGTCATGGGTAAAACCCAGAGCGCCGGAAACCGGGGCGAGGCGGCGGTGGCCCGCTATCTGCGGCAGAAGGGCTATACGCTGCTGGAAAGTCAGTGGCGCTGCCGGTTTGGTGAATTAGACTTAGTGGCAAAGAACAAGCAGGGGACCCTCTGCATTGTGGAGGTCAAGCTCCGGGGGAGCGGCTCCATCGCCCTGCCCCGTGAGTTTGTGGACGGCCGCAAGCAGCAGCGGCTCCGCAGCGCCGCAGAGCTGTATCTGGCGGCGAACGAGCTGGACGTACCGGTCCGGTTCGACGTGGCGGAGGTTTATGACGAGGGCGGCAGCCTCCGCATTTCCTATATTGAAAACGCATTTATTTAGCCTCATAAAGGAGGAGACCGATATGAAGTATTACAGCACGCGGGATAAGAACGTGTCCCTTTCTGCGGCGGAAGCCGTGAAAATGGGCCTGAGCCGGGACGGCGGTCTGCTGACCCCAACGCGGATTCCTCAGATCGACCGGGCCTTTTTGGAGCGGCTGATACCCATGGAGTACGCCCAGCGGGCGGCGAAGGTCATGGCGCTGTACCTGACGGATTATTCCGAGGAGGAGCTGCTGACCTTTGGCCGGAACGCCTACGGCCCGGCACAGTTCGACGATCCCACTGCCGCGCCGGTGCGGAAGGTGGAGAATGGCCTATATTGTCTGGAGCTGTGGCACGGTCCCACCTCCGCGTTCAAGGACATGGCGCTGCAAATGCTGCCCCAGCTTTTGTCCGCCGCACTGCGGAAAACCGGCGAAAAGCGGACAGCCTGCATTTTAGCGGCCACCTCCGGCGATACCGGCAAGGCGGCCATGGCCGGCTTTGCGGATGTGCCCCAGACGTGTATTCAGGTCTACTACCCCAAGGACGGCGTCTCTCCCGTGCAGGAGCGGCAGATGGTGACCCAGGAGGGGGAGAATGTGGATGTCCGGGCGGTCATCGGCAACTTTGATGACGCTCAAGCCGGCGTTAAGCGTATCTTCTCCGATGAAGCTGTCCGGGCGGAGCTGAACAAGCGGGGTTATTTCCTGTCCTCTGCCAACTCCATCAACTGGGGCCGTATCCTGCCCCAAGTGGTCTACTACATCTCCGCCTACTGCGATCTGGTGCGGGACGGCGCTCTCACCATGGGGGACAAGGTGAACTTCTGCGTCCCCACCGGCAACTTCGGTGACATTCTGGCAGCGTACTACGCAAAGCGCATGGGCCTGCCGGTTAACAGGCTGATTTGTGCCTCCAACAGCAACAACGTGCTGACGGACTTCCTCCGCACCGGCATCTATGACCGGAACCGGCCCTTCCACACCACCATCAGCCCCTCCATGGACATTCTGATCTCCAGTAATCTGGAACGGCTGCTGTTTGACCTCTCCGGGGAGAATGACGCCGAAATTCGGATGTATATGGATGCACTGGGCAGCGCAGGCCGGTATCAGGTGTCCGACAATATCAAAGCAAAGCTGGACGATGCCTTCTGGGGCGGCTGCTGTTCGGAGGAGGAAACGGAGGAAACCATCCGCCGGTATTGGCAGGATCACAACTACCTCATCGACCCCCATACCGCCGTGGCGGCGGAGGTGCTGGCGCAGTACCGCGTCGCTTCCGGGGACGAGACCCCTGCCGTGGTGGTCTCCACCGCCAGTCCCTACAAGTTCTGCGGGAGCGTGCTCACCGCCATCGGGGAGACGCCCTGCGGCGACGGACTGGAGCTGCTGGACCAGCTTCATGCGGTCAGCGGCGTCCCGGTGCCCTGCCGTCTGGCGGAGCTGAAAGGGAAGGCTCGCCGCTTTGACAAAACGGTGGAGAAGCAGGCCATGGAGCAGGCGGTGCTGGACTTCCTGAAATAAGTCATCTGAAAAACAATATCGGAAAGGAGGTGCCACCGAATGGCGCTTTACGCCATAGGCGATCTGCATTTATCCCTGAACAGCAACAAGTCCATGGAGGTGTTCGGCCCCGCGTGGGAGAATTATACGGAGCGGATCCGGGCGTCCCTGAGCCAGCTGACGGCGGAGGATGTGCTGGTGCTGGCGGGAGACACCTCCTGGGGAATGAGCCTTGAGGAATCCGTGGAGGATTTCCGGTTTCTGGAGCAGTTTCCCTGCAAAAAATATCTCATCAAGGGCAACCACGATTACTGGTGGGCCACCGCCGCTAAGTTCCGCACCTTTTGTGAGGCCAATGGCTTCACCACCCTGGAACTGCTGCACAACAACTGCTTTTTCTACGGCGGTCACGCCGTCTGCGGCACCCGGGGCTGGTTTTTGGAGGAGGAGCAGAAGCCCCACAACGCCAAGGTGCTGAACCGGGAGCTGCTGCGGCTGGAGACTTCGCTGAAGGCGGCGGGGGAGAAGCCCATCTTCTGCTTCCTCCACTATCCACCCCTGTATCAGGGCTACCAGTGCCCGGAGATCCTGTCCCTGCTGGAGACGTACAAGGTGGAGCTTTGCTGCTACGGCCATCTCCACGGGCCGGTGATCCGCCGGAGACAGGAGGGAAAATACGGAAATACGGAATTTTCTCTGATCTCCGGCGACTATCTGGGGTTTGTACCGAAAAAAATTTGCGAAAAGTAGAAAAAAGACTGGAAATCTTGAAATATTTCTGGTAAAATACAAATTTGCATGGGCTGTTGCCTATGAGGATGGGTTTTACCGCCCATGATGAACGGAGGAGTAAACAATTATGACTGTCAAGAGCTGTGAAAAAGTTGAAAAGAGCCAGGTGGCGCTGACCATCGAGGTCAATGCCGCTGAGTTTGAGGCTGCCGTCGAAAAGGCATATCAGAAGATGCGCCGGAAGATCAGTGTTCCTGGCTTCCGTCCCGGAAAGGCCCCCCGCAAGATGATCGAGCGGATGTATGGCGCAGAGGTGTTTTTCGAGGAAGCCATCAATATCGCGTTCCCCGAGGCCTATGAGGCCGCTGCTGAGCAGGAGAAGCTGCAGATCGTTGGCTATCCCACCGTCGAGATGGTGGGCGAGGTCACCAAGGACGGCTTCACCTTCAAGGCTACCACCCCTGTGTATCCCGAGGTCACTCTGGGCGAGTACAAGGGTCTGAAGGCTGAGAAGCCCGAGGTCAAGGTTCTGGCCGCTGACGTGGACGAGCGCCTCAAGGCCCTGGCTGACCGCAATACCCGCCTGGTGAGCGTGGACCGCGCGGCCAAGAGCGGCGATACCGCCGTCATCGACTTCGAAGGCTTCCTGGATGGCAAGCCTTTCGATGGCGGCAAGGGCGAGAACCACAATCTGGAGCTGGGCTCCGGCAGCTTTGTGCCCGGCTTTGAGGATCAGGTCATCGGCATGAAGGCCGGCGAGGAGAAGGACATCGACATCACCTTCCCCGAGAACTATCACGCTGACCTGGCCGGCAAGGCTGTTGTGTTCAAGGTGAAGGTCCACGAGGTCAAGGAGAAGGAAGTCCCCGCTATGGACGATGAGTTCGCCAAGGACGTCTCCGAGTTCGACACTCTGAAGGACCTGAAGGCCGACCTGAAGAAGAAGATCACCGAGGAGCGTCAGAAGGACGCTGACCGCGTGTTCGAGGAGAACCTGATGAACCAGGTGGCCGAGAACATCACCGCCGACATCCCCGATGTGATGGTGGAGAACCAGGCCCATCAGTATCTGGACAACTTCAAGGCCCAGATCAGCCGTCAGTTCCCCTATGAGGAATACAAGAAGATGACCGGCATGGACGATGCCAAGCTGCTGGAGGAGGCCAAGGAGCCCGCTCTGCGTCAGGTGAAGATGGATCTGGCTACCGCCGCCATCATCAAGGCTGAGAACATCGAGGCCAGCGATGAGGACGTGGAAGCCGAGTTCGCAAAGATGGCTGAGCAGTTCGGCATGGATGTGGAGATGGTCAAGAAGTATCTCTCCAAGGAGCAGGTCCACGATCAGATCCTGACCCAGAAGGCCGTGGCCGTGGTGGTGGACAGCGCTACCGCTGAGAAGCCCGCCAAGAAGACCGCTAAGAAGGCTGAGACTGCCGAGGGCGAGGAGAAGCCCAAGAAGGCTCCCGCTAAGAAGGCTGCCAAGAAGGAAGAAAAGGAAGCCGAATAAAGGCGAAACTTTTTCGCGGCGATCACGGTACATTTTACAGATTCGACACATTCTCTCATGGTACCCGTGGTATCATGAGAGAATGGTTTATCAGGCACGATTTGCACTGTAAATGTGCCGCGTTACAAAAGGAGGTCAACTTATGAGCTTAGTCCCTTATGTTGTAGAGCAGACCAACCGCGGCGAGCGGTCCTATGACATTTTCTCCCGTCTGCTGAATGACCGGATCATTTTTCTGGGCGAGGAGGTCAACGCCACCACCGCCAGCCTGGTAGTGGCCCAGATGCTGTATCTGGAGGCCCAGGACCCGGATAAGGACATTCAGCTTTATATCAACAGCCCCGGCGGCTCCGTGACGGACGGCATGGCCATCTACGATACCATGCAGTACGTCAAGTGCGACGTGTCTACCATCTGCGTGGGCATGGCTGCGTCCATGGGAGCTTTCCTGCTGTCCTCCGGCGCCAAGGGTAAGCGGATCGCGCTGCCCAACGCCGAAATTATGATCCACCAGCCCTCCGCAGGTACGCAGGGCAAGGTCACGGACATGGAGATCGACGTGGAGCACTTCCTGCGGATCAAGAAGAACCTGAATGAGATCCTGGCGTCCAACACCGGTAAGACCGCCGAAGAGGTCAAGGCGGCCTCCGAGCGGGACCACTGGATGACGGCTGACGAGGCCAAGGACTTCGGTCTGGTGGATAAGATCATCACTGCTAAGAAGTAAAAGAGGTAATACCATGAGTGACGAAGGCAAAAAGGCCCTGCGCTGTTCCTTCTGCGGAAAGCGGGAACAGCAGGTCCATCGTATGATCCAGGGCCCCGGCGTCCGCATCTGCGACGAGTGCGTGCAGCTTTGCATGAGCATTCTGAACGAGGGGTTCGACGGCCCGGAGACCACTCCCTTGGAGGACGTCCCCGATCAGCTGCCCACCCCCAAGGAGATCCGGGCGGTGCTGGATGAATATGTCATCGGACAGGAGACTGCCAAGGTAGCGCTGTCCGTGGCGGTCTACAATCACTATAAGCGGATCTATTTCGGCGGCGGCGACGATGTGGAGCTTCAAAAGAGCAACATTCTGATGCTGGGTCCCACCGGCTCCGGCAAAACGCTGTTCGCTCAGACTTTGGCCCGTATTCTGAAGGTGCCCTTCGCCATTGCCGATGCCACGACCCTGACTGAGGCCGGCTACGTGGGCGACGATGTGGAGAACATCCTGCTGCGGCTTTTGCAGGCGGCGGATTTCGACGTGGAGCGGGCCGAGCGGGGCATCATCTATGTGGATGAGATCGACAAAATTGCCCGCAAGAGCGAAAATACCTCCATCACCCGGGATGTTTCCGGCGAAGGCGTGCAGCAGGCGCTGCTGAAAATCGTGGAGGGCACCGTGGCCAACGTGCCGCCCCAGGGCGGCCGGAAGCACCCCCATCAGGAGTTCATCCAGGTGAACACCAAGAACATTCTGTTCATCTGCGGCGGCGCCTTTGACGGTCTGGAAAAGATCATCGAAAAGCGGCTGGACGAGAAGGCTATCGGCTTTGGTGCCAATGTCCAGAGCAAGAAGGAAAAGAATGTCAGCCAGCTTTTGGCTCAGGTGCAGCCCCACGATATTCTGAAATTCGGCATCATCCCGGAGCTGGTGGGCCGTCTGCCGGTGATCGCACCGCTGAACGCCCTGCAGCGGGAGGATCTGGTGCGAATTTTGCAGGAGCCCAAGAACGCACTGGTGAAGCAGTACAAGAAGCTGCTGGAATATGATGATGTGGACCTGGAATTCACGGAGGATGCCCTGAACGCCATCGCCGACAAGGCCATTGAGCGGAACATCGGCGCCCGTGGCCTCCGGGCGGTCATGGAGGGCCTGCTGACCAAGGTCATGTACGAGATCCCCTCCGACGAGACCGTTGTGAAAGCGGTGGTCACGAAGGAATGTGTGGAAGGCACGGCGGAGCCGGAACTGACCCACGATCCCGACAAGATCAACTATTCCGTGAAGCTGAACCCCGGCAGAAGTGAGAGCCGGAGCGAGTCCGGTACGCCGAAGTCGGCGTCCTGACGGCCCTTTTGGGTATAACACGGGGGAGGGGCAGTGCCTCTCCCCCTCTTTGAACTCTCCAGAGAGGAGCAATTTATGGAAGCGAACACCTTGAATCTTCCCGTTCTGGCCCTCCGGGGCCTGACGGTTTTCCCTCATACGAACCTGACATTTGACGTGGAGCGCCGTATTTCCATCAAGGCCCTGGAAGTGGCCATGGAATCCGGTCAGGAGATCTTTCTGGTGACCCAGAGAGAACTGAACACGGATCGTCCGGGGGAGAAGGATCTTTACACCATGGGCACCATTTCCCGGGTGACCCAGATCCTGCGGCTGGGAAAAACCTCCCTGCGGGTGATGGTGGAGGGCGGACGCCGGGCACGGCTGCGCCGCCTGTGGCAGACGGAGCCTTATTTGCAGGGCCACGTGGAGGTGGTGGAGGAATCCGCTGCCGTGAGCCACGGCCCGAAAACCGAGGCCCTGCTGCGGCAGACCTGGGGCCTGTTCCAGGATTATGCCCATCTGGCAGGCAATGTGGCCGAGGAGGTCACTGCGGCGGTGCTGGATTGCCAGGAGCCGGGGTATCTGGCGGATTTTATCGCCCAGAATACGGCTCTGCGGTATGACGATAAGCAGGCAATTCTGGAAGAACTGTCTCCGCTGGTGCGGCTGCGGAAGCTGAACGGCTTCTTAGCTCGGGAGCGGGATGTGCTGGGCTATGAGCGCCAGATGGAAGGCAAGGTCCGGGACGAGCTGGCTCAGCAGCAGAAGGAACAGATCCTGCGGACCCAGATCCGGGTCCTGCAAAACGAGCTGGGCGAGGACGAGGACAACGAGATCGAAGAATACCGTCAAAAGCTGGCGGAACTGAAATTAGAGGACGAGACCCGAGAGCATCTGGAAAAGGAGATCAACAAGCTGGCAAAGCAGCCCTATGTCAGCGCGGAGGCTTCGGTGATCCGGAACTATCTGGACGTGTGTCTGGAACTGCCCTGGGGTACATATACGAAGGAACGTCTGAATGTGGACGCGGCCCGGAAGGTGCTGGACCGGGATCACTTCGGTCTGGAAAAGGTGAAGGAGCGGATTTTGGAGACCATTGCCGTCCGGCAGATGAATCCGGAGGGGAAGGGGCAGATCATCTGTCTGGCAGGCCCCCCGGGCGTGGGTAAGACCTCCATCGCCCTGTCCGTTGCCAAGGCGCTGAACCGGAAGCTCAGCCGCATTTCTCTGGGCGGTGTCCGGGATGAGGCCGACATCCGCGGCCACCGGAAAACGTATATCGGCGCTATGCCGGGCCGCATCGTGGAGGCCATCAGCCGCAGCGGCGCCATGAACCCGCTGCTGGTGCTGGACGAGATCGATAAGCTCAGCGGCGATTACCGGGGCGATCCTGCCTCTGCGCTGCTGGAAGCGCTGGACAGCGAGCAGAACCACGCCTTCCGGGATCACTTCCTGGAAATTCCGCTGGACCTCTCTCAGGTGATGTTCATTACCACGGCCAACTCGTTGGATACGATCCCACGGCCCCTGCTGGATCGGATGGAAGTCATTCAGCTTTCCAGCTATACCGATGAGGAAAAGCTGCAAATTGCCAAGAATCACCTGCTGCCCAAGCAGATGAAGGAACACGGCCTGAAGAAGGGCAGCCTGCGGATCGACGAGGAGACCCTGCGGGCCATCATTCGCGACTACACCCGGGAATCCGGCGTCCGCCAGCTGGAGCGGCGGCTGGCTGCCGTCTGCCGAAAGACGGATATGCAGCTGCTGTCAAAGACTGTAAAGCGTGTTGCCGTTACAGAAAAGGACCTGCCGAAGCTGCTGGATATGCAGCCCTACCCGCCTACGGTCCATGTGGAGCAGGAGGAGATCGGTGTGGTGAACGGCCTTGCGTGGACGGAGGCCGGCGGCGAGATTTTAGAGGTCGAGGTCAATGTCATGGAAGGCTCCGGCAAGCTGGAGCTGACCGGTAATCTGGGCGACGTGATGAAGGAGTCCGCCCAGGCTGCTCTGTCCTGCCTGCGGAGCCGGGCGGAAGCCTTGGGGATCGACCCGGACTTTTATAAGACCAAGGACATCCATGTCCATTTCCCGGAGGGCGCGGTGCCCAAGGACGGCCCCTCCGCCGGTATTGCCATGGCTACAGCGCTGCTGTCGGCTCTGACCAACCGCAAGATCAAGGCGGGAATCGCCATGACCGGCGAGGTCACGCTGCGAGGCCGGGTGCTGCCCATCGGCGGCCTGAAGGAAAAGACCATGGCCGCCAAGCGGTACGGCATCCACACGGTACTGATCCCCAAGGACAACGCCAGAGATCTGGAAGAGATCGACCAGACCGTCCGGGCGGCGCTGCGGTTCATACCGGTGGAGACGGTGGATCAGGTGTTTGCCGAGGTGTTCTGCCCCTCCAGAGTGGAGACAAAAGCCGACGCGATCCCCGCATTTTTGCCGGTGGAAAACAGTAAAGAAGCAGCCTTACGGCAGTAAAGGGAGGGACGTATGCCTCTGAATTTCAACAAAGCGGAGTTCGTGCGCTCCGCCGGAGAGCCCAAGGACTTCTTGCGGGACGGTTTGCCCCAGTTTGCCTTCGCGGGCCGCTCCAACGTGGGAAAATCCTCGGTGATCAACCGTTTGGTAGGCCGAAAGAATCTGGCCTATGTGGGCGCCTCGCCGGGAAAGACCACCCACATCAACTATTTCCTCATCGACCAGAAGGCGTATCTGGTGGACCTGCCGGGATACGGCTATGCCAAGGTGTCCCGCTCGGAAAAAGAGCGCTGGGCCCGGCTGATGGAGACCTATTTCCAGCGGGAGGCGGACGCCATCACCACCGGTGTTCTGATCGTGGACATCCGGCATAAGCCCACGGCCAACGATCTGGTCATGCACGACTGGTTCCGCCAGACCGGTTGCCCGGAGATCGTGGTGGCCAACAAGCTGGATAAGCTGAAAAAGAGTCAGGTGGAACCGGCGCTGGAGCTGATCCGGGAGACGCTGGAACTGACGGAGCGGGATATTCTGATCCCCTTTTCTGCGGAAAAGGGCAGCGGAAAGGACGAATTGCTCCGCCTGCTTGTAGATGCCTGCCGCGGATAAAACAAAAAGCATGGACGGAACCCATTAAGGGGAACCGTCCATGCTTTTTTGCTGAGACCGCCAGCAAATTGATGAGCAAGTGCATTTCGACTCGTTATATGATCAAGGAAGCGTTCCGCGAGAACCGGAACGCTTCCTTTCTGAGAGAGGGATAATAGGGAAGGATAATAGGGAATGTAGGAGGAATGGAGAGTTAGCCCTCGGCCAGCTTCTTGTACTTGGCGTAGCGGGCCTTTACGTCTTCAACTTCCTTGGCATACAGGGCATCGGCCTTGTCGGGGAAATTGTTTTTCAGGGAGGCGAAGCGGTTCTCGCCCATGAGGAAGTCCATCACCTTGGAGGTATCCGGCTCCTTGGAGTCCAGCTGGAAGGGGTTCTTGCCCTCGGCGATCCGGCGGGGATCATAGCGGTACAGATGCCAGTAGCCGCACTCCACAGCCTTCTTCATCTCGTCCTGAGAGGTGCCCATACCGGCCTTGATGTGCTGCTCCAGGCAGGGGCAGTAGCAGATCACGATGGAGGGACCGTCATAGGACTCAGCCTCACGCAGAGCCTTCAGAGTCTGGGCCTGGTCAGCGCCCATGGCCACCTGGGCGACGTACACATAGCCATACTGCATCAGCATGGCACCCAGATCCTTCTTGGCTACCCGCTTGCCGCCGGCGGCAAACTTGGCGGTAGCAGAGGTGGGGGTGGACTTGGAGGACTGACCGCCGGTGTTGGAATACACCTCGGTATCCAGCACCATCAGGTTCACGTCACGGTTCTGGGCCATCACATGATCGATGCCGCCGTAGCCGATATCGTAGGCCCAGCCGTCACCGCCCACAGCCCACACGGACTTCTTAGCCAGATATTCCTTGTTCTCCAGAACGTACTTCACGTCCTCGGTCTGTTCTGCCTGTTCCAAAGCGGTGATCAGAGCGTCCGTGACGGTACGGGAGGTCTCCGTCTTCTTCCAGCCGTTCTCATAGGCCTCCACAGCCTCCACGGCGATACCGGCGGCCTTGATGGCCTCCAGACGGATCAGCAGCTCCTTGCGGATGGAATCCTGTGCGTGGAAGAAGCCGTAGGCAAACTCGGCGTTGTCCTCAAACAGAGAGTGCTCCCAAGCGGGGCCGTGACCCTGGCAGTCCTTGCAGTAGGGCAGGATGGGGGCGCCGCCGGAGATGGCGGAGGAGCAGCCGGCAGCGTTGCCGATGTACATCCGATCGCCGAACAGCTGGCTCAGCAGCTTGATATAGGTAGTCTCGGCGCAGCCAGCGCAGGCGGCGGAGAACTGGAAGTAGGGCTTTGCGAACTGGACGTTCTTCACGCTCTTGTCATTGATAACGTCCTTCTTCAGGTAGCTTTCGTTCATGGCCACCTCGTCGAAGAGGGTCTGCTCGGGCTTCATGTCCTCGAAGGAGGTCATGGTGAGAGCACCCTCGGCGGGGCAGGCGGTCAGGCACACGCCGCAGCCCAGGCAGTCATAGGGAGAGACCTGCATCCGGAAGGAGTAGGGAGAATCCTTGCCCAGACCCTTGGCGGGGACGGTCTCGAACCCGGCGGGAACGGACTTCTTCTCCTCCTCGGTCAGCAGCACGGGGCGGATAGCGGCATGGGGGCAGCACATGGAGCAGCGGTTGCACTGGATGCACTTGCTGCCGTCCCACTTGGGGACCTTGGTGGCGACACCGCGCTTGGAGAACACGGAGGTGCCGTTTTCCCAAGTGCCGTCCAGAACGCCGTACTTCTGGAACACGGAAACGGGGAGCTGATCGCCCTTCTGACGGTCCATGGGCATGACGATGTCCCGGACGAAGGGAGTGAGGCCCTTGGGCTCCGCAACGGGAGCGTCCTGTGCGTCGGCCCAGGAGGCGGGGATCTCCACCTTCACAGCGGCGCTGACACCCAGATCCACGGCCTGATCGTTCAGGTCCACGATCTTCTGACCGGCCTTCTTGAAGTAGGAGTTGTAGTTGTTCTTCTTCATATCCTCAATGGCCAGATCCATGGGGATGACCTTGGTCAGGGCGAAGAAGGCACCCTGGAGGATGTTATTGGTACGCTTGCCCAAGCCGATCTCCTGTGCCAGCTTGGCAGCGTCGATGATGTAGAAGTTGGCGTGCTTCCGGGCCAGATCGCGCTTCATCTTGGCAGGCAGGTGCGCGTCCAGCTCCTCCACCGTCCACGGGCAGTTCAGCAGGAAGGTGCCGCCCTCCTTCAGATCCTCGGTGGTGTCATACTTTTTGACGTAGGTGGGAGCATGGACCGCCACGAAGTCAGCAGAGGACACCAGATAGGTGCTGCGGATGGGCTCGTCGCCGAAGCGCAGGTGGCTCTGGGTCAGGCCGCCGGACTTCATGGTATCATAGGAGAAGTAAGCCTGAGCGTACTTGCCGCCCACGAAGCCGATGGTGGAGATGGCGTTCTTGTTGGCGCCCACGGTGCCGTCGCCGCCCAGACCCCACAGCTTGCAGCTGATCTGACCGGGATGGGCCAGCTCGATCTCCTTGTAGTCCAGAGAGGTATAGGTCACATCGTCATTGATGCCGATGGTGAAGTTGTTCTTGGGCTCGTCCTTCTCCAGATTGTCGTACACGGCGATGATCTGACCGGGGGTGGTGTCCTTGGAGGAGAGGCCGTACCGGCCGCCCACCACGCGGATATCGCCGCGGCCAGCCTGATTCAGAGCGGTGACAACATCCAGATACACAGGCTCGCCCACGGAGCCGGTCTCCTTGTTGCGGTCCAGCACGGCGATCCGCTTGCAGGTGGCGGGGATGGCGGCGGCAAAGTGCTTCACGGAGAAGGGACGGAACAGGTGAATCTGCACCATGCCCACCTTGCGGCCCTGGGCGTTCAGGTAATCCACGGTCTCCTTCACGGTCTCGCTGGCGGAGCACATCACCACGATGACTTCCTCCGCGTCGGGCGCGCCGTAGTAGTTGAACAGCTTGTAGTCACGGCCGGTGAGCTTGTTGATCTCGTCCATGTAGTGCTGGACGGTGTCGGGCAGGGCATTGGCCTTGACATTGGCGCCTTCCTTGCACTGGAAGTAGACGTCGGGGTTCACGTTGTTGCCCCGGTTGGTGGGATGCTCAGGGTTCAGGGACTGATGGCGGAAGGCCTGCAGGGCCTCCTGATCCACCAGACCACGGAGATCCTCATAGTCCAGAGCCTCGATCCGCTGCATCTCGTGGGAGGTACGGAAGCCGTCAAAGCAGTGCATGAAGGCATACCGGCCGCTGATGGCGGACAGATGGGCCACGGCGGCCAGATCCATTGCCTCCTGAGGGCAGGAGGACATCAGCATGGCATAGCCGGTCATACGGCAGGTCATGAAGTCGGTGTGATCGCCGAAGATGGAGTGATGGTTGGAGGTCACCACGCGGGACGCGATGTGCATGACGCTGGGCAGGAACTGACCGCCCATGGCGTACATGGCGGGGATCATCAGCATCAGGCCCTGAGAAGAGGTGAAGGTGGTGGTCAGGGCGCCAGCCTGCAAGGAACCGTGGCAGGTGCCGGCAGCACCGGCCTCAGACTGCATCTGGATCACGTCCACCGTGGAACCAAACAGGTTCTTCTTGCCCTTGGCAGACCACTCGTCCACCTTTTCCGCCATGGGGGAGGACGGGGTGATGGGGTAGATGGCCGCCACCTCGGTAAAGGCGTACGCACTGTACGCGGCTGCCGTGTTGCCGTCCATGACTACGTAATTTTTCTTCATACGCAAGATCCTTCCTATCTTTCTTATCTGAATATGCTGTTTTTACATATATAGGCACCATCCGCAGATGGTAACACATGAAGGTCAGAAAACCAGTCTGCAATTCTGAATACGGCAGCTCTCTTCGATCAACTGCCGTTTTTTCAGAAGCAGCTGGGTGATCTGCTGCTTTTTTTCATCGGTGTACCGGAACTTGGGGGTGGTTACACTGATAGCCGCCTTGACCTGACCGTTTTCAGCCAGCGGGACTGCCACGCAGCAGATCTCAGCGGCGGATTCCTCGCTTTCATAGGCGATCCCGGCGCTGCGGATGTCCTGAAGCGCCGCGATGAGGGTATCAAGATCCATAATGGAGTTTGGCGTGTAGGGGAAGAAGCGGTATCCCGCGTAAAGCTGCCGGACCTCATCGTCCGTCAGGCCGGAGAGAAGCGCTTTGCCCAGGCCGGTGACATGAGCAGGGAGGTGGTGGCCCACATCGCTGATGATGGAGATGATGGCGTGGCCCTCCTCTTTTAAGAGGTAGTGCACGTCCTGCCCTACCAGCACACCCATCTGGCAGACTTCGTCTACTTGGGAGACGATGCTGCGCATTTCACTGCGGATAATGGACAGAGCATTCTGGCCGCTGGCGTAGGACAGCCCCAATTCAAAGGTATGGGGACCGATCTTGTAGAGACTGCCGTCCGTCACAACGTAATTGGTGGCAGCCAGTGTTTTCAGAATGGGGGAAATGGTACCCTTTGGCAGGTCCAGAAGATTGGCGATCTCCGTCAGGCTCAGACCGCCGGAATTGGCGTCGATCAGCTCCAGAATCCGGAGGACCCGCAGGGTTGGATTGTGATATTCCATGAAGGTGGACTCCAATCTTTCAGAGCTGTGTTCCGCAAGGCGGTAGTGTTTGGATAAAAAACTTTTACTGTTCGGATATATGAACACATAACGAATATCCGAAACTCTACCGGTAAAATAGCACAGATACCCGCCGTTGTCAAGGGGTTAACTATGGAATTTGAGATCAAAAATGCTGAATTTCGATAAAAAAACCGCGCAAGAGGTAAGAATTCGTTCCGACAGCGGAAACGGGGTGGATCAGCCGCAGGCGGTGACCGTTTCAGCGAAGGCAGAGGCCCTTCTGTATGCGGCTTTTGCCGTTCTGTTGGCGCTTATATATTTAGTGGTGCAGCGCAGACCAGCGATCAGGTAATTTGGAGTTTTTCAAGACGCATAACAAAAAAGCCGATGCAGCCCCGAAAGGGACCGCATCGGCTTGTGAGGATCGATATGTGCGGATCGGTTTACTTGTGCAGCAGGGGAGAGAGGGGCTTGTAGATCAGGAAGCAGAGGACCACGTCCAGCATTCCCTTGAAGAAGGTGAAGGGCATATTGAAGATGGTCAGGCACTTGATGAGGCTGTCGGAGGAGGGGAGAATGGCCTGATACATACCGATGATGGCGTCCAGAGGCAGGCCGTAGCACACCACATAGGCGGGATACACCAGGAGGTAGTTGAAGGGTACAGACAGGACTGCCATCAGCGCAGCGCCGACAACAGCGCCGATCAGAGCGCCCTTGCGGGACTTATTCCGGGAATAGATGTAACCGGCGGAGAAGGAGAACACGCTGCCCATTACGAAGTTGAACAGCTCACCCACATAGGCGGAGGAGGTGCCGTGGAGCACGGAGAACAGCAGGTTCTTCAGGAAGGTGACCACGATGCCGTAGACAGGGCCGAGAGAGAAGGCGGCCAACAGCTCCGGCAGATCGGACACGTCCAGCTTTACGAAGGAGGGGATCAGAGCCGGGATGGGGAATTCGATGAACATCAGCAGGAAAGCCACGCCGGAGAGCATTGCGGAAATAGTCAGCTTGTGGGTGCGGCTCCGATTGGCCGCACGGGTGGAGGGGATCGCGTTGGCATTGGGTTCAGACATAAAAAATACACTCCTTTTTTCGTTTGAAAACACCCTGGATGCTTTGACTTCTCCAAGGTGAACAAACGAAAAAGGAGCGCGCACAAAACGCACGGCTTTCCCGTACTCATCTTCTTCCATCCAGACTGTAACTGTTGGTCCCGGAGTTTCACCGAGTCAGCGGACACCGAAGTATCCGGTCGCGGACTTTACCGCCAGTGGGGAATCACACCCCGCCCTGAAGACAAAGATTCAGTTGTTTTCTTCGGGTGATAGTATACGACAGAAGAAACAAAAATGCAACCCCTAATTTTTGACTTTACAAAAAAGAACAGATGTTCTATAATGGAAGCGATACACTTGAGGAGGTGAGGAGATGCCTGCCAGACAGGAATCCTGCTGCTTTACCGGGCACAGACCCGCAAAGCTGCCGTGGGGCTACAATGAGAGAGACCCCCGCTGCGTCAGACTGAAGGAGCGGATCGCCGATGCGGTGCTGCTGGCCTATCAGGAGGGGTACCGGCATTTTCTCTGCGGCATGGCCCAGGGATGCGACCTTTATTTCTGTGAGGCGGTGCTGGCCCTGCGGGAGCGTTATCCGGAGGTCACTGTGGAGGCCGCCATTCCCTGTCCCACGCAGGCGGACGCCTGGCCGGAGGCGGAGCGGGATCGCTACCGGGAATTGGTTGCCCGGTGCGATATGGAGACCATGGTCTCCGACACCTATTCTTCCACCTGTATGCAGCGGCGGGACCGCTACATGGTGGATCACGCCATGCTGCTCATCGCCGCCTTTGATGGCACCGCCGGCGGGACTCGCTACACGGTGGAATACGCCTTGCGGCGGGGAATCGAGATCTTTGATGTGTCGATTCCCACGGAATAGCTGTAAAATAAAATTGCTTTACTGCATAGATGCCAGAAGGGGGAGCAGCTCCGAAAGAGCGTGGATGGTATAGCTCGGCCGGATATCCGCCCGGGGTTCCTTCCCGAGGAGGTTGAACCAGACAGTGCGCAGCCCGGCGTTCGATCCGCCCCGGATGTCGGAGGTCAGACTGTCGCCCACCATGACGGTTTCCTCTAACCGGAAGCCGGGAATGGCGGCGAAGCAGGCATCGAAGAACGCCTTAGAGGGCTTGTCGGCGCCCATTTCCTCCGAAATGAAAATGCCTTTGAAATAGGGGCGCAGCCCAGCGTCATCCAACCGGGGATTCTGGACGGCGGCAGCCCCGTTGGAGGCGAGGTACAGGTCATACCGGGAGGAGAGATCCTTCAAAAGCTGCTCCGCACCGGGCATGAAGTCATGCTGGCAGGAGAGCAGTCCCTCATACCGCTCGCTGATGGCCTTGCCGCTGCGGTCAACGCCCAGTTCCCGGAATAACTGCTCAAAGCGCTGCACCAGAACCTCGTCACGGGTGAGACGGCCTTCCTCCAGCAGCTCCCAGTGGGCGGTATTGATGATGTGGTAGCGGTCCAGAATGGCCTCCGTCGGCTCGATGCCTGCCTCCCGCAGCGTTTGGGAAAGAGCCTCGGCCTCTCCAGCGGTAAAATTCAAAATGGTGTCATCCAGATCCAAAAAGATATTCTTCAGCATGGCGGCTTCCCCTCCAACAGGTGAATTTCTGAGGCCAGTTTACCGGATTTCAACGGTTTTCGCAAGATTTTTTTCAAATGTTGCATTTGGTTGCGGCCCTGAAACCCTGCCGTGGTGGACTTGCCCAGCGCTTTTTGGTAAAATTGGGGCAGAAGCAAGGGAGGAATTGCCTATGAATTTTTCGGAAAAGTTGATTCGCCTGCGGAAGCGGGAGGGCATCAGCCAGGAGGAGCTGGCGTCATATTTGGAGGTTTCCCGGCAGGCTGTGTCCCGCTGGGAGCAGGGAGTTTCCCAAAGTTAAAGATACCACATCAATCCCACGCGGACTTTTGCTCAACCGATACAGCCGGAGGGCTGGATAACAAGAAAAGGCGGTATG